>Ga0207648_10000048_pt1 | contig 109946 bp, 97 predicted proteins | sample KBSMisM32_FD_184310 | JGI IMG/M metagenome (GOLD analysis project Ga0207648, IMG submission 184310) | Miscanthus rhizosphere microbial communities from Kellogg Biological Station, Michigan, USA - KBS Miscanthus M3-2 (SPAdes) (version 2) | ecosystem: Host-associated > Plants > Roots >...
AGACGGCTTCCGGCGCCTTGCCCTTCATCTTGGTCAGGATCGCCTTGAAGTCGGTCGTCTTGTCGGTCGCCTTTTCACGTGCGACCACTTGCACGCCGGCTGCCTTCAGCGTCTTCTCGACTTCGTTCGCGAGGCCTTCGCCATAGGCGGTGGCGTCGTCGGCGATGGCGACTTTCTTGATCTTCATGTTGGCGAGGTACTGCGCGATCGCGGGACCTTGCTGGTCGTCGCGGCCAACCGTGCGGAAGACGTTCTTGAAGCCCTGCTCGGTCAGCTTCGGATTCGTCGCTGAACCCGAGATTACCGGGATGCCTGCCTGGTTGTAGACGGCCGACGCCGGGATCGTGACACCGGAATTCAGGTGACCGGCAACGCCGGCGACCTTGGCATCCGCGAATTTCTGGGCGATGGTCGGTCCCATCTTCGGATCCGCCTGGTCGTCCTCGCTCATCAGCTCGAACTTGACCGTCTTGCCGCCGATCTTGATCTTGCGGGCGGTGGCTTCGTCGACCGCGAGGCGAGCGCCGTTCTCGTCGTCCTTGCCCAGATGGGCGATGCCACCCGTCAGCGGACCGGCGTGGCCGATCTTCACGACGACGACGTCGTCAGCAGCCGCGGCCGCCTTGGGCGCGTCGGCCTTTTTCGGTTCTTCCTTGCCGCAACCGTAGGTGGTGGCAAGCGCGGCCGCAAACAGCGTCAGGCCGAGCTTCTTGGATAGGGTCATGGGTACTTCCTCCCGATCGGAAAAAATTTCTTTAAGTTGAGTGAGACAACAGAATATTATTCGCCTTACGCGACGCAGTGTCAACGCGCGGCCAGGGCAGCCGGCACGGCGAGCAACCGTCGCGCGGCCCCTTCGGCAGCCTGTCGCCGCTGGGCGCGCTTCGTCGCGCTGCCGTTGCCGGAATCGGCTACCGGCGTGGACAATGCCGACCTTGGAATCCAAACAAGCCTCTGGCCGCATCCAACAGGGAGATGGCCGGGGGCGACAGCGCTTTGCGCGAGGCCGATCGCCTTAAACAAGCGGCGTGGATGGGGGAAAGTCATGGGAGTGAAGTTGACGCGACGCCGGATTATCGGGGCGCTGGTAGTGGTACTGGTTATTGGAGGCGCGGCCGGGGCGGTTGCGCTGCGTGCCTCCAAGAAGGGTGGCGACGGCGACAGCAAGCCGCCGGTGACCGCGCTCGAATTCGGCGCGGCGGAGTTGGCCCGCGTCGAATCCAAGGCGATGCCCCGCTGGCTGCCGGTCTCGGGCACGATGCAGCCGGTCAATCAGGCCACGGTCAAGGCCAAGGTATCGGGGGACGTCCGCCAGATCACGGTCCGCGAGGGCGATGCGGTGCAGGCCGGGCAGATGCTCGTTCGCGTCGATGCCGCCGACCTCGAGGCGCGCGTCCTCGAGCGCCAGGGGCAGCTGCAATCGGCCAAGGCGACACTCGGAATGGCCGAGAAGACCAACGATATGAACCAGAAGCTGCTAAAGCAGAACTTCATTTCGCAGAATGCGTCGGACAACGCCGAATCGTCGCTCGAGGTGGCCAAGGGCAATGTGCAGGCAGCGCAGGCCCAGTTGCGCGTCGCGCAGAATGCGGTGCGCGACTCCGTCGCGACCTCGCCGTTGTCCGGCGTCGTCGCCAAGCGGCACGTGCAGCCGGGCGAAAAGGTCGCGTTCGACTCTCCGCTGGTGACGGTCGTCGACCTGAAGGACATGGAGCTGCAGGCGCTGGTGCCCTCCAGCGACATTCCGGAATTGAAGCCCGGCATGGCGGTCGATCTCATTGTCGATGGGTTCGGCGACCGCAAGTTCACGGGCCGCATCCAGCGGATCAATCCGTCGACCGAGGCCGGGACCCGCGCGATCCTCGTGTTCGTTGGCATCCCCAATGACGGCCAGGCATTGCGCGGCGGCATGTTCGCCACCGGCCGCATCGCGCTCACTGCCAGCGCGCCGGTCCCCACGCTGCCGTCGACCGCCGTGCGCACGGAAGCCGGCGTGTCGTATGTCTGGACGATCCAGGATGGCAAGCTGGCCAAGCGCACCGTGGTGGTTGGGCGGCGCGACGACGACGGCGGACGCGTCGAAGTCAAGACCGAGCTTCCGGCGAGCGTGCCGGTTCTGTCCGCCAAGTTCGACAACCTGAAGGAAGGCGCGCCCGCATTGGTCCGCGCCGCCGACGCCATGCCCAAGAAAGCCAGCTGACGGCCCACACAAGGCCCAACGCACAGGAGAACCCCCATGTGGATCACTCGCGTATCGATCAACAACCCGGTATTCGCGACCATGGTCATGGTCGGCATCGCGGTGTTGGGGCTCTTCGCCTACAACCGTCTGCGCATCGAGCAGATGCCCGACGTCTCGCTTCCCTACGTGCTGGTGCTCACGTCCTATCCGGGCGCCAATCCGGAAGTCGTAGAGACCGATGTGACCAAGCCGCTCGAGTACGCGATCAATACGGTCGCGGGAGCCAGCTTGATCCGCTCCAATTCGAAGGAAGGCCGCAGCGAGGTATTCGCCGAGTTCCGCATGTCGACCGACATGACCAAAGCCATGCAGGACGTGCGCGACAAGATCTCGCTGGCCCGGCCAAGCTTCCCGCGGGACGTGAAGGAGCCACTGGTCATCCGCGCGGACCAGGAAAACACGCAGCCGGTCGTCTCGATCGCCGTGCTGTCGCCGACGCTGAGCCTGCGCGATCTCACATCGCTGACCGACAACACAATCGTCAAGGGACTGGAAAACGTTCCCGGCGTCGCGCGCATCGACGTGAACGGCCGGATCACGCGGCAGATCCTGGTCCAGATCAAGCCGACGGCGCTGACGGCGCTCGGCATCAGCGTCGACCAGGTCGCGGCCGCGATCCGCGCCGCGAACCAGGACGTCCCCGCCGGCCGCATCACGCGCGGGCAGAACGATTCGATCGTCCGCGTCGAAGGCAAGATCAAGGACCCGGCGCAGTTCAGCCGCATCATCGTCGCGATGCAGGGCAGCGCGCCGGTGTACCTGTCCCAGATCGCTGACGTCATCGATGGGGAGAAGGAGCCTGATTCCATCGCCCGCATCAACGGCCGATCGTCGATCACGCTCGACCTGCAGAAGTCGCAGGACGCCAACATGGTCGACACCGGCAAGGCCGTGGCCGTCGCCGTGGAAGGGCTGAAGAAGCGGTTGCCGTCCGATGTCGAGATCAAGATCGTCAACTCCGTCGCAGACGAGGTGGAGAAGGGCGTGAACCGCGTCAAGTCGACAATTCTCGAAGGAGCCGGCCTCACCGTACTGATCGTTTTCCTGTTCCTGCACAGCTGGCGCAGCACGATCATCACGGGACTCACGCTGCCGATCTCGGTCATTGCTACGTTTATCGCGTTGTACGGCTTTGGCTTCACGCTCAACAACCTGACGCTGATGGCGCTGTCGCTGTGCATCGGCCTGCTGATCGACGACGCCATCGTGGTGCGCGAGAACATTGTCCGGCACCTGGGCATGGGGAAGACCCACCGCGCCGCGGCGCTCGAGGGCACCGACGAGATCGGCCTCGCCGTGATGGCTACGACGTTCGCGATCGTGGCTGTGTTCGTGCCCATCGCGTTCATGAGCGGCGTCGTCGGCAAGTTCTTCTTCCAGTTCGGCGTCACCGTGTCCGTGGCGGTGCTGGTGTCGCTGTTCGTGAGCTTCACGCTCGACCCCATGCTGTCGTCGGTGTGGCACGATCCGCCGGGCTCGCGGTTCAGGAGGCTCCCGTGGCTCGGCCGGTTCATGGACAAAGTGGAGCACTTCATCGAGTGGATGCACCGCCTCTACGGCTCCATCCTCGAATGGGCGCTCGGCCATCGCAAGAGCGTCATCGCCATTGCGGTGCTCTCGTTCGGAGGCGGCATCGCGATCCTTCCGATGGTCGGCACCGAGTTCATTCCCGATACCGACCAGAGCTTCACATCGCTGCGCCTCAACACGCCGGTGGGGTCCAGCCTCGACTACTCGGACAACAAGGTGCGCCAGGTCGAGGCGGCGTTGAAGGGCATTCCGGAAATCGACCTGATGATGACCACGGTCGGCACCGATGAAGGACGCAACTACGCGCGGCTCAACATGAAGCTCGTCGACCGCGACAAGCGGACCCGCTCGCAGAAGGACATCGAAAAGGCGATCCGGAGTGAGCTCAAGTCCATTCCGGGCATCGAAAGCGCGTTCGGTTGGGACCGTCCGGTGTGGGTCAACCTGCTGGGGCCGGATCCGGAAACGCTGACGATGCTGATCAACGAATTCGCGCAGAAGGTCGCCAAGGTGCCCGGCATTGCGGACATGGAGACGTCCGAGAAGGCCGCCGCGCCCGCGCTGGCGATCCATCTCAACAATGACGCCGCGGCGGACCTGGGAATCAACGTGCAGCAGGTCGGCGCGACCGTGCGGCCGCTGCTCGCCGGCGACACCGTCAGCTACTGGCTGGCGCCGGACGGCAACAACTACGAAGTGAATATACAGTTGCCGAAGGACAGCCGCCGCTTGTCTGCCGACCTGAGCAACCTTTACATGTCGACCGGCAAGAAGGGCCCCGACGGTGAAACACGCATGGTGCCGCTGCGGCAGGTCGCGGAAATCGTCGAGACGACTTCGCCGCAGATCATCAAGCGGCAGGAGCTGCAGCGTCGCGTCGCGCTCTACGCCAATGCGGAAGGACGGCCGTCGGGCGACGTCAACTCGGACGTGCAGAAGATCCTTAAAGAGACCGTGCTGCCCCCAGGCTACCGTTTCGATGTCGGCGGCCAGGCGCAGATGATGCAGGAATCGTTCGCGGCGCTGATGGCGGCCGTCGGCCTCGCGGTCATCTTCATCTACCTGATCCTGGCGTCGCAGTTCGCGAGCTTCACGCAGCCGGTCGTCATCATGATGTCGCTGCCGTTCACGCTGATCGGCGTCTCGTTGGCGCTGTTGGCGACGGGTTCGACGCTGAACATGTTCTCGATGATCGGCTTCGTCATGCTGATGGGCCTGGTCACCAAGAACGGCATTCTGCTGGTGGACTTCGCCAATCGCGCGCGCCGTGCGGGCGCGAGCCTGCATGATTCGCTGCTGCAGTCGGGGCAGGTGCGGTTGCGTCCGATCCTGATGACCACGGCGGCGATGATCGGCGGCATGACGCCGCTGGCGCTGGGGCTGGGCGAGGGCGGCGAAACGCAGGCGCCGATGGGCCGCGCCATCATCGGCGGCGTCATCACGTCAACGCTGCTCACGCTGGTGGTGGTGCCGGTTCTCTACACGTACCTCGACCAGCTGCATGAATGGCGCAAGGCGAGGAAGGCCAGGAAGGCGGCCGCACATGGCGTGGCGCTGCCGTCTCCCGGTGCGGCGGCGGACTGAGGGAGTGGCCGATTCCCGTGAAAGGATGCGCCGGGTTGACGTGAGATAATGCGCGGCGGCATAATAACTGACCGCGAGTCAGTTAACGGTTTTCGTTCCTGTCACGCCCAATCCACGCCCCGGACAATGACCTCCGCCATGGACTACGAACAAGCACGCTTCAACATGGTCGAGCAGCAGGTCCGGACATGGGATGTGCTCGACCAGCAGATCCTCGACCTGCTGTTTGAGGTCAAGCGGGAGGAGTTCGTCCCGGACGCCTACCGATCGCTTGCGTTCGCCGACCTCGAACTGCCGCTCGCAAACGGTGCGCGGATGTGGGCGCCCAAACTTGAAGCCCGGGTATTGCAGGAGTTGAGGCTCAAACGGGCGGAAGCCGTGCTCGAGATCGGGACCGGCAGCGGCTACCTGGCCGCGTTGCTTGCGCGCCGCGCCGCAAGTGTCACGACGGTGGAAATCGACGCGGCCTTGTCGGCTGCGGCGGCCGCCACGCTCCGCCGGACCGGCATCGCCAACGTCCGCTGCGAGGTCGGCGACGGCGCGCGCGGATGGGGCATCGAACAATTCGATGCCATCGTCCTCACCGGTTCGACGCCGCTGCTCCCCGAGGATTTCTTCCGGCAATTGAAGCCTGGCGGCCGCATTTTCGCCATTGTCGGCGATCTGCCGGTGATGACCGCGCGTCTCGTCGAATGGGCGGCGCCGGGCTCGCGCGTCACGACCGATCTCTTCGAGACCGTGGTCGCGCCGCTGGTCAACGCCGCGGCGCCCGCGCGCTTCCAGTTTTGATCACGCAGATCTCCGCGGCGGACTTGGCGTCGTGGTGCGCCGACTCGGCGCGCGCGGCGCCGGTGGTCGTGGACGTGCGCGAACCCTGGGAATTCGAGCGCTGCCGCATCGACGGCTCGCTGCTGGTTCCGCTTGCGCAACTTCCGGCCAGACGCGCGGAACTGCCGAACGACAAGGAGCTGGTGCTGGTCTGCCATCACGGCGGCCGCAGCCAGCAGGCTGCGATGTGGCTCGCGCAGAATGGTTTTCCGAATGTGCACAATCTGCGCGGCGGCGTCGAAGCATGGGCGCTCGAGGTCGACCCTGCGATGCCCCGATACTGAATGTTGATGAAATTGGACTGCCAAATGAATTTACCGCGTTCCCTTTCCCGCCGCGTAGCCTTGTCGCTGGCACTGGTAGCCACGCTCGCCGCCGGCTCGGCTGCGGCGGAAGACCTGTTGCAGATCTACCGCGAAGCGCAGAAGAGCGATCCGCAGATCGCCGCCGCGCGCGCCTTCTGGGAGGCGACGCAGGAGCGCGTGCCGCAGGCGCGCTCCGGTCTGCTGCCCAGCGTGTCGGCCACCGGCGCGGTCAACTACAACAATTATGATTTCAATGTGCCGAGCGATAACACGCTCGATTTCAACCGCAACTACTACCAGTACAGCCTGACGGTGTCGGCATCGCAGCCGCTGTATCGTTATCAGAACGTCGTGCTCTACGACCAGGCGAAGCAACAGGTCACGCAGTCGGACTTCACGCTGGTCATCGCGCAGCAGGACCTCATCATCCGCACATCAGTCGCCTATTTCGACGTGCTGCTTGCCGAATTCAACGTCGAACTCGCGGCGCAGCAGAAGCTGGCGGTTGCCGAGCAACTCGCCCAGGCAAAGCGCAACTTCGAAGTCGGCACGGCGACGATCACGGACACCAACGAAGCCCAAGCGAAATACGATCAGATCGTCGCCACCGAGATCCAGGCGCTGAACGACCTCGACCGCCGGCGCACGGCACTGCGCGCGATCATCGGACGCTTCCCGACCAGCCTGAAGCGCGTCGGCATCGGCTTCGATCCCCAGCCGCCCAGCCCGAACTCGCTCGACTACTGGGTGGACAAGGCGGCGACGGGCAACATGAATTACCGTTTCCAGCAGTCGAACTACGAGATTGCCGCGCTGGAGGTCGAACGCGCCAGGGCGGGGCACTATCCGACGCTCGACTTGGTCGCAAGTTACAACCCGCAGGGCAGCAACGGTGGCGTGAGCAGCGGGATCCGGAGCAACTCTGCGCAGGGACTGATCGGCGTCCAGCTGAACGTTCCGATCTATACCGGCGGCTTCGTCAATTCTCGTGTGCGCGAAGCCATTTCGCTGCAGGACAAGGCGCGGCAGGATCTGGAGACGGCCAAGCGCAGCGCCATCACCAACGCGCAGGACGGCTATTCGGGTGTCAACAGCGCAGTCGCATCGGTCAAGGCGAACGAGCAGGCGGTGCAGTCGGCGGAAGTCGCGCTGCAGTCGAACAAGCTTGGCTTTGAGGTGGGCATCCGGACCAACCTCGACGTATTGAACGTGCAGCAGAACGTGTTCTCGGCGCGGCGCGATCTCGCCAACGCCTATTTCCAATACCTGCTTGCTGTGTTGCGCCTGAAGGCCGCGGTCGGAACGCTCGACGAGCAGGACCTGGCAGACCTCAATCGTCGCTTGAATGGCTGACTGAGTGGCTGACTCAGTGGCTGACTGAGCGGGCAGCGGGCAGGCGCGGCGCCAGCCAGTTCCACAGGCGGTCGGCGGCGCCGCGATGCGCGGCGTGGAAGGCAAGCGCCGCGGCGCGCATCCGATTGCGCCGCGCGGGGTCGGCGAGCAGCGCGTCCACTTCCAGAACCAACGCGTCGGCATCGGCGACGCGTAGCGCCGCGCCCGCCGCGATCGCATTGTTCGTCGCTTCCGTGAAATTGAACGTGTGCGGGCCGACGATCGTCGGCGTGCCCATGGCGATCGGCTCGATCAGGTTTTGCCCGCCGAGCGGCAGCAGGCTGCCGCCGACGAATGCCACGTCGGCCGCAGCGCAGTAGCCTCCCATTTCACCTAGCGAATCGCCGACTACGAAGGCGACATCAACCGGTACCGGCACGTTATCGCTGCGCCGGACGAAAGGAACGCCTCGTGCGCGCAGCAGATCGGCGACGGCGTCGAAGCGCTGCGGATGGCGGGGCACGATGAGCGTCAGCGATTGCGCCGGCAACGCATGTCGCCCCAGCGCGTCGACGAGCAGCGCCTCCTCGCCATCGCGCGTCGATGCGGCGAGGAAGACCGGCCGCGATTCGCCGAACAGGACGCGCAACTCGCGGCCGAGCGATTCCGATTGGGAGGGCAGCGCGACGTCGAACTTGAGGTTGCCGGTCACCGTGACATCCCGCGCGCCCACGCCGGACAGGCGCGCGGCATCACCGGCAGTCTGCGCGGCAACGCCCGCGAGCGATGCGAACATCGGGCGCGTCAGCGCGGCAAAGCGCGCGTAGCCCGCGGCCGATCGTTCGGACAACCGCGCGTTGACGACACAAAGCGGTATGTCGCGCTCGCGGCACGCGGCGACCAGATTGGGCCAGACCTCGGTTTCCATCAGCAGCCCGAAGCGCGGGCGAAAGCGCGTCAGGAACGCATCGACGGCGAACGGCACGTCGTAGGGAAGCCACGCTTGTTGCACGGAATCGCCATAAAGCGCATGGCCGGCGGCGCGACCCGTCGCGGTCATGTGCGTGAGGAGGATCGTCGCATCGGGAAGCGCGCGCGCGACGCGCTCGAGCAAAGGCGCTGCCGCGCGGGTCTCTCCCAGGGACACCGCATGGATCCAGATCACGTCGCCGCGAGGAGCGGGCGCAGTGCCGTCATAGCGCCCGAAGCGCTCGCCGATACGCACGCGATAGCCGGGCTCGCGCCGTCCGCGCCACCAGAGCTTGAGCGGGACCAGCGGCAGGATGAGCCACCACAACAGCGTGTAGAGACGGCGTGCCATCAGCGTTCGCGCCTTCGCTAGCAGCGCGGCGCTTGCCGCAGCAGCTGCGCGCAAAGGTCCACGACGTCCGCCAGCGACGGAACATGTCCATTGCCTCCGGCGTCGCGCGCGTGCACGCCGGTACGGGCCACGCCGGCTAAGCGCGGGTCGGTTGCCGTGAATATGGCCACGGTTGACGTGCCCAGCGCGGCTGCGAGGTGCGTGAGGCCCGTGTCCACGCCGACCACGATTTCGGCGTGCCGCGACAGCGTCGCCAGTTCCGGCAACGTCTGTCGTGGCGGCACCACCGCGCCTTCCGATCCGCTGGCAATGCTCTCACTGCGCGATCGCTCATTCTCATTGCCCCAAGGCAGCAGCGTCGCGAATCCTGCACGCGCGAAATGGGTGACGAGCTCTCGCCAGCGCTCCTCGGGCCACGCCTTGTCGGTGCGGCTCGTCGCGTGGAATGCCAGCGCATACGGCCCGGCCGGCATTGCGGCCGCGGCGGAAGGCGGCACGAAACTCCAGCGCGGCGGACCGTCGGCGGAGTAGCCCAGCGCAGCAGCGGCGATTCCCCGGCAGCGGTCGACGATGTGCAGGTCGCGCGACACAGCATGGTGCACATGGTCGACGATGGTCGCGATCGGTTCGCGGATGTTGGCGCGGTCGAGCCCATGACGAGTCCCGCGCGCGAACCAGGACACAACGGCGCCTTTGACCTGCTCCTGCAGGTTGAGAATGTCGTCGTAATGTTCCCGGCGCAACGCGCGGCGGAATTCGGCCATGTCGCGCCATGTCGTTCGCGTCAAAGGGGAATGGCGCCAGCGGCGGAGGCCGAGCGGCACGACGCGGCGGATCCGCGGGTCCAGTCGCACCAGATCGACAAACGCGTCTTCGGCGACCCAATCTACCGCCACGCCCGGGCGATGCGCGGCGATGTCCGAGACCAGCGCCAGCGCATAGACGACGTCGCCGAGCGAAGAAGGGCGCACGACGAGGACGCCGCTCATCTCGGGTGCCGGGCGAAAACGCGAATGTGCGTCGAATGCGCGGCACAAACCACGTAAAATCGGCGGGAATCCTTCGCGGCCCTCCTACGGTGCATGTCCGAACCGCTTCCCCTGTCGCTGGTGATCATTGCGCGCGATGCTGCGCACGAACTCGCGGACTGCCTCGCGTCCGCGGCGTTTGCCGTGGAGGCGATCGTCGTCGAATCGGGCAGCAGCGATGATACCGCAGCCGTCGCCACGCGCTCCGGTGCGCGCGTGATCGCGCATGCATGGGAAGGCTTCGGCCCGCAAAAGAATTTCGCGGTCGCGCAGGCCGGGCACGATTGGGTGCTTTGTCTCGACGCCGACGAGCGCGTCACACCGGAACTCGAGGCGGCGATCCGTGCGCTATTCGCAGGCGGCGGACCCGCGGCGGCGGCTTACACCATCGCGCGCCGCAATCGCTTCCTGGGCCGCTGGCTTGCGCACGGCGAAGGCTATCCGGACTGGAACATCCGGCTATTCAACCGCCGGCGCGCTCGCTGGTCCGACGACGTGGTCCACGAAAAGGTCGTCTCCGACGGACCGGTAGCGATACTCCACGGAGACTTGCTGCACGCATCGGCTGAGTCGATCGACACCTACATTGCGAAACAGAATCGCTACACATCCGCGCAGGCCACGGCGATGCATGCCCGCGGGGAACGCGCCAGCGCCGCGCAAATGATGCTCTCGCCGGTTGCGCGCTTCGTCCGCTTCTACGTGTTCAAGCTCGGTTTCCTCGATGGAGCGGCGGGCTTCGCCCACATCGCGATCGGCGCCTTTGCGAGTTTCCTCAAGTACGCCAAGTTGCGGGCGCTGCAGGAAGACGGGCATCCACGGTGAAGGTGCTTGTGACCGGCGTGGCGGGTTTCATCGGCATGCCTTCCGCATGGGCGTTGCTGGCGCGCGGAGCGACGGTAGTCGGCGTCGACAACTTCGATCCCTATTACGACGTCGCGCTGAAGGAAGCCCGGCTGGCGACGTTGTTCGGCCATCCGGGCTTCTCGTTTCAGCGCATCGATCTCGCGGATGCCGCTGCCACGGCGAAGCTGTTCCGCGAACACGCGTTCACTCACGTCGTGCATCTCGCAGCGCAGCCTGGCGTCCGATACTCGCTGGAGAATCCGGGCGCCTATTTGCGCAACAACGTCGCCGCGTTCGGCGAAATTCTCGAAGGATGCCGCCACGCGGGGGCCGCGCATCTCGTCTACGCGTCGAGTTCTTCCGTATATGGCGCCAATCACGTGCTGCCCTTTTCGGAGGATCAGCGCGTGGACCACCCGGTGAGCCTCTACGCGGCGACCAAGCGCGCCAACGAGTTGATGGCGCACAGCTACGCGCATCTGTTCCGGCTGCCGGCGACCGGCCTGCGCTTCTTCACCGTGTATGGGCCGTGGGGTCGGCCCGACATGTCGCCGATGCTCTTCGCCAAAGCCATTCTGGCCGGAGAACCGATTCGCGTGTTCAACCACGGCAAGATGCGCCGCGATTACACTTACATCGACGACATCGTGGAGGGCGTCGTGCGCACGCTGGAACGCCCGCCCGCGACAGGCGCGGACGGCGAGGCACCGCATGCCGTCTACAACATCGGCAATCACGAGGCGGTCGAACTCGAGACGTTCATCACAACACTCGAGCAGCTGCTGGGGCGCAAGGCGATACGTGATTACCAGCCGATGCAGGCAGGCGACGTTCCTGCCACGTATGCGTCGATCGACCGGCTGCGCGCGGCGACCGGATTCGCGCCGCGTACGCCGCTGGCTGAGGGCCTCGCTCGCTTCGTCGACTGGTACCGGGGCTACTATCCGACTTGAACGTGCCGGCGGCCCATCCGGACCGGGTGGTAAAATCGGCGCAAAAACAAGGATGTCCGCGACGTTCCTGTCTCTGAAAGTTTCCGCATGATCCTGGTAACCGGCGGCGCCGGCTTCATCGGTGCCAACTTCGTGCTGGACTGGCTCGCCGCGACCGGCGAGCCGGTGGTCAATCTCGACCTGCTCACCTACGCCGGCAACCTTGGCAACCTCGCGTCGCTGGCTCATGACGCGCGGCATGATTTCGTGCGCGGCGACATCGGCGACGGCGCTCTGGTCTCGGCGCTGCTGACGAAGGCCCGTCCGCGCGCAATCGTCAACTTCGCCGCTGAAACGCACGTCGATCGTTCGATCCATGGCCCCGCCGCGTTCATCCAGACCAACGTCGTCGGCACGTTCGGCCTGCTCGACGCGACGCGCGCGTGGTGGGCGATGCTGCCGGCTGCCGAGCGCGCAGCGTTTCGCTTCGTGCATGTTTCCACCGACGAAGTTTACGGCTCGCTCTCGGCCGCGGATCCGGCGTTCAGCGAGACCACGCCTTACGCACCGAACAGTCCCTACTCCGCGTCGAAGGCCGCGGCGGACCACCTGGTGCGCGCCTATCACCACACCTATGGCCTGCCGACGCTGACTACAAACTGCTCGAACAATTACGGGCCACGGCAGTTCCCGGAAAAACTCATTCCGCTGATGATCGTCAACGCGCTGGCGGGCAAGGCGCTGCCCGTGTATGGCGACGGCCGCAACGTGCGCGACTGGCTGTACGTCGGCGATCATTGCGCGGCGATTCGCGCGGTCATCGCCCGCGGGCGGCCGGGCGAAACGTACAACATCGGCGGCAATGCGGAAATGCAGAATCTCGACGTCGTTCGTACGCTGTGCGATCTGCTGGCGGAGGCCAGGCCGGGTCGCGATTACGCGGCCCAGGTCACGTACGTCAAGGATCGGCCGGGACACGACCGCCGTTACGCGATCGATGCCGACAAGGTCACCCGCGAAACCGGCTGGACGCCCGTAGAGACCTTCGCATCCGGCATGCGCCGCACAGTGCGCTGGTACCTCGACAACGCGGAATGGCTGGACAACGTGACCAGCAAGGACTACCAGAAGTGGATCAACCTCAACTACGCGGCAGCATGAGCAATCCGCCGGGACGCAAGGGCATCATTCTCGCCGGAGGCTCCGGCACGCGGCTGTATCCGGTGACGCAGGTCGTGTCCAAGCAGCTGTTACCCGTATACGACAAGCCGATGATCTACTATCCGCTGTCGACGCTGATGCTGGCGGGCATTCGCGACATTATGCTCATCTCGACGCCGGACGATACGCCGCGCTTTGCGCAGCTGCTGGGCGACGGCGCGCGCTGGGGACTGTCCATCCGCTACGCCGTGCAGCCGTCGCCGGACGGGCTCGCGCAGGCATTCATCATCGGACGCGAATTCGTCGGCGGCGATCATTCCGCGCTGGTCCTGGGAGACAACATCTTCTACGGCAATGACCTGCAGTCGCAGCTCGCCACCGCGCACGCGCAGCAAGTCGGGGCGACCGTGTTTGCCTATCCCGTCGCGGACCCGGAGCGCTACGGCGTGGCCGAAATCGATAAGGACGGGCGCGTGCTGTCGCTGGAGGAAAAGCCCGCCAAGCCCAAATCGCGTTACGCAGTGACCGGTCTTTATTTCTACGACAACCGTGTGCTCGACATCGCGCGGAACTTGAAGCCGTCCGCGCGCGGGGAACTCGAGATCACCGACGTCAACCGCGCTTACCTGGATTCCGGCCAACTGGCGTGCGAGGTGCTGGGGCGCGGCATGGCCTGGCTCGACACCGGCACACACGAGTCGCTGCTCGAGGCGGCACAGTACATCGAGACGATCGAGCGCAGGCAGGGTCTGAAGATCGCCTGCCCGGAAGAGATCGCCTTTCGCCTGGGCTACATCGACGCCGCGGCGCTCGAGCGCATGGGCAAGGCTTTGGCCAAAAACGGCTACGGCCAATACCTGCTCGAGATCCTGCGCGATCCGGGCGTGCGCTGATCCGCCTTCGCGCATGCAGATCACGCCCACCGCGCTGCCCGACGTCCTGCTAGTCGTACCGAAAGTGTTCGGTGACGAGCGCGGGTTCTTCTTTGAAAGCTGGAACCGGCGCGCCTTCGCGGACGGCGGCATCGACGTCGACTTCGTGCAGGACAATCATTCGCGCTCGCGGCGTGGCGTGCTGCGTGGCCTGCACTATCAGATCAAGCACGCGCAGGGGAAGCTGGTTCGGGCGACGGAAGGAGAGGTGTTCGACGTCGCGGTCGACCTGCGGCGCTCGTCGCCCAGCTTCGGCCGTTCCGTTGGCGCCGTGCTGTCGGCGGCCAATCGTCACATGCTCTGGATTCCGCCGGGCTTCGCCCATGGCTTCGTCGTGTTGTCCGAGTACGCGGAAATTCTCTACAAGGCGACCGACTACTGGTACCCGGAGCATGAGCGAACATTGCTCTGGAACGACGCGGCGCTGCGCATCGACTGGCCGCTTGATACAGAGCCGACGATGGCCGCCAAGGACGCCGCCGGACTGCCGCTGGCGGACGCGGACGTCTACGCCTGACCGCCGTGCCACGTCCGACTGTACTTCTCACCGGCGCAGGCGGGCAGGTCGGCTTCGAATTGGCGCGAAGCCTGGCGAGCCTCTGCGAGGTGATCGCGCCGGACCGCGCTGCGCTTGACCTCGCCAATGCTGACGCCATCGTCTCGGTTGTGCGCAAGACCCGGCCGCAATTGATCGTCAATGCCGCCGCCTACACGGCGGTCGACAAGGCGGAAACCGAAAGTGCCGCCGCGTTTGCGATCAATGGACGCGCACCGGGAATCCTGGCCGAGGAAGCCAAACAGCTGGGCGCGCTGCTGATCCACTATTCGACCGACTATGTTTTCGACGGCCGGCGCGCGACGCCGTACGACGAGGAAGCGCCCACGGGTCCTCTCAACGTGTACGGCGCGAGCAAGCGCGAAGGCGAATGCGCCATCGCGCAAACCGGCGCTCACGCGCTGGTATTTCGCACCAGCTGGGTCTACGGCTTGCGCGGAAGCAATTTTTTGCTGACGATACTGAGACTCGCGCGCGAGCGCGACGAACTGCGCATCGTCGCGGACCAGTTGGGGACGCCAAACTGGTGCCGCACGCTATCCGACGCAACGGCAGCGGCGGTCGCGCGAGGCTTGCCGTGGCTGGCCGAGCGATCCGGCCTGTATCACCTTTCCTCACAGGGAGAAACGTCGTGGCACGGTTTCGCCGAGGCGATCGTCGGCGATGCGCCGCGACCGCGCGTCGTGCCAATCGCTACGTCCGAGTACCCGACACCGGCGCGCCGCCCGGCCTATGGTGTATTGTCGACGCGCAAGTTCGAGGCCGCATTCGGCTATCGCCTGCCTGACTGGCGCGAGGCGCTCGCGGCGTGCCGAGCGGATGCGAGCGCGCATCTGCCCGCCCGCGACTAAAGCGTTGTCGCGCGCTGTCGATTCATCGATTCGCGCCAGTCATGCCCTGTCACCTTTCCGGTCATTGTCGCCCAGTCGTCCCATGACGCACGTCCGCTTTTGTGCTGCGATGGCCGCCCTTTCCCTTTCGTCATGGGGTGGTGTGGCGTACGCCGGCGGCGTGGCCATCATGTCTGCTCCGCCCGCGGAACCGCGCGCAGCGCAGGTTGAGTTGGCGCATCCGGGCCGGCTCTTGCTGAACAAGGACGCGCCGGTCGCGCGGATCGATTTTCCTCCCCCGGAAGCCTCGGAACTGGCGGCACTCAGGGCGCGCAATGCCGTTTCAGCGGATCGGGGTCGGCGCGTCTACAGCAAGGCGCTTGCCGTCGGGTTCGGCCGCGAAATTCCGTCACAATCGCGCACAGTGCGGTTGTCGGAGCTGGCTTGGGTTGCCGACGGCGAAGGTGGCCGGTCGGCGCGAATCGAAGTCCGTTCGCCGAACGCCTATTCGCTTCGCATCGCGATGCAGCTGCCGGCGACGGGTTCCGGCCTCGCCGTGCGGTTCGCCGGTTCGGCAGTCGGCGCCCAGGTGTTTGGACCCGTTCCGGGAAGCGCCGTCGCGCAGGATACCCAGCGCTTCGGCCAATTCTGGTCGCCGGTGCTCGAAGGCGATGTCGCGACGATCGAGTTCCACGCCGGACCAGAGGCTGCGGTAGACACGCTGACGCTCACGCTGCCGCGTATCGCCCACCAGCTGGCCGGCAATGCGGAACTGAGATCGCTTTCGGCGAAGACCGTCAGCGAAATCGGGCAGGCGCAGAGCTGCAACATCGACGTCGCGTGCATCGCTCCCACCGTGGCGCTGTACAACGCCAGGCGGGCAGTGGCGCAGCTGCTGTTCGTCAACGACGACGGCGGGGAGTATCTGTGCACCGGAACGCTGCTCAACACGGTGCCCACGACCAACACGCCCTACCTGTATACGGCAGGGCACTGCATGAAGTCGGCGAAGGCCGCGCATACGCTCAATACGCTGTGGTTCTTCGACGCGGTCAACTGCAACAGCAACGCCGTTCCGCCGTACGTCCAGTTGACGGGCGGCGCCGAGCTGCTCGGCCGTAGCCAGGACCATGATTGGGCGCTCGTGCGGCTGAACGAATCGCCTCCCTACGGCGTACGGTATGCCGCGTGGAATGCGGTCCCGGTTCCACTTACTTCGGTCACCACGACGCTGCATCACCCCGTGGGCGATCTCAAGAAGTGGGCGGGCGGATACGTGGGCCAGTCCGTATTCCTTTCCGACGAGGTCGTGCACGGCGAATTCAACGAAGTCCCGTACACCAGCGGAATTACCGAAGGCGGATCGAGCGGCTCGGCGCTGCTGACCTACAACGAATCCGGCGGCTATTACGAGGTCCGCGGGGCCATCTCGGAAGGCAATCTTGCGACCTGCCCGGCAGCGCCTGGCGCCGTCTACGACGACTATTCCCGGATGCAGGACATGCTGCCGCTAGTTCGCCAATACCTGGCACCGGGAACGCCCAATCCCTCGGGGAAAGTCGTTGCGGTCGAGTACTACAACAGGAACCTCGACCACTATTTCCTGACGGCCGCTCCCGGCGAAGTCCATGATCTCGACACCGGTGTGCACGAGGGATGGGAACGCACGGGTCTGCGCTTCCTTGCCTATGGCGACCACGCGTCCGGCACGAATCCCGTATGCCGGTTTTATCGTGCGCCGGCGTATGGCGACTCGCACTTCTATTCCGCAAGTCCCACCGAGTGCGCCGCGACCGCGTCGGAGCACCCTGTCGACTGGATCTACGAGAGTCCTGCCGTCTTCTACATCCGGCTGCCAGCAATCACGGGGGACTGCCCGAAAGGGACTCAGCCGCTGTGGCGGTTTTTCAACAAGGCGACGATCAATCATCGCTACACGGCGGAAGTCGTGATTCGCGACCAGATGCGCGCCAAGCCGTCGGTGTGGATTCCCGAAGGTTATGGGCCGGAGCAGACCGTCATGTGCGCCGAACTGCAGTAGCGTTCGGCCGCAAGCCCCGCTAGCGCAATCCCGCGGCGTAATCCGTAACGGCCTTCATTTGCGCATCGCTCATTTTCTGCGCGATGGCCGCCATGATCTTGCCCTGGGCGTCCTTGCCATCCTTGTCGGCGCCGCGGCCGCCGTCCTTGAACGCCTGGAGTTGAGCGTAGGCATAATCGGCATGCTGCCCGGCTAGCCGCGGATAGTTCCTGGGAATACCCGCGCCGTTGGGGGAGTGACACGAAGCACACGCCGGAAGTCCGGTGGCCGCCGCCCCTCCTCGAAACAGCGATTGTCCGGTCTTGACCAGCGCCGGATCCTTCGCGGTTCCACCCTTCGGTTTCTGCCCGGAATAATAAACGCCCAAACCCACCATTTCATCCGGCGTCAAGCCTGCGGCCATCGCAACCATCGTCGGATTGACACGAATTCCCGATTTGAAATGCTGCAACTGCCGGGTGATATACTCCGCGCCCTGTCCGGCGAGGTTCGGGTTGATTGAGGCGACGCTGTTGCCGTCGGCGCCGTGGCAGGCCGCGCAAACCGAGTCGGCGATCTGTTTGGCGCGTACCAGGTCGACTTTGGCGGCGCCTTCGGCAGCTGTGGCCGGGGGCAACGGGAAAAGTGCCAGCGCGACGATCGATGTCGTGGCGGCCAGCAGCTGCTTGCGCTTCATTATGCGGTGACTCCTTCTTGTGCGGCGACCGTCTTGGGTGCTCAGTGGGGTTTCCCTCGATGAGCTCCCTTCCGCATCCTTACCGGCAAATCCGCCAAGGTGCGACTTCCACGAACCCGCCGTGAATAAACGCACTATTGTAACGGACTCGAAGCGTGCTTCCAAAACCACGGCGTCGGCCAAACCCGCGGTGCGGCCGCCGCATCCGCTGGTGGGCGCGGTCTTCGTGACCGGCGCGGCGGCCCCGGCACAACTGCCGGACGCCGGCGTCCCCGAAATAGCCTTTGCGGGGCGCTCGAATGCCGGCAAGTCCACGGCAATCAATGTGCTTGCCGGCCGGACCCGACTGGCGTTTGCGAGCCGCACACCCGGACGAACCCAGCAGATCAACCTGTTCTCCCTGCGCAGTGGTGCCTTGGTCGCCGACCTGCCCGGCTACGGGTATGCCGCCGTGGGCAAGGAACTGAAACGCGCGTGGCAGGAATTCCTGTGGCACTACATCACCACGCGCCCGACGCTGGTGGCGCTGGTCCTGATCGTCGATTCGCGGCACGGGCTGAAGGACCTCGACATCGAATTACTCGACGGTTTCTTGCCGTCGGGCCGTCCGGTGCTGATCCTGGCCACGAAAGCGGACAAGCTCAACACGACGGCGCAGCGGGCCGCCGTGATCAACGTGCGTCAACAGTTGTTGCAACGGTTTCCCCTTGGGGCCAACAACGTGAAGGTGCAGTTGTTCTCGGCGACCGCTCGAATCGGCATCGAGGAAGCCGAAGTGACCATCGACGGGTGGCTGGCCGGAATGGATTCGACGGCCGAGAAAAAAGCCTAAATGGCAACGCTCGGTTAAAAAGCTCAGCTGAGAAAAGCTCAGTCGCCAAAAGAAAAGGCCCCGCGACCAAGGGGAGTGGCGCGGGGCCTTGAAACACCCGCTGCCAAGGGACCTCGGCACGGGCACCCGCTCAGGGAGGTAAGCGGGAGACGATGAACGTCTGCAGGTTCTGACCTGCCCGGTGGCCAGGAGTTCCGGGCCGGCGTTCGTAACCAATTGTGTCCAACCTGTGAACGGGCGCCAGCCGTGTTTGCCGCCGCGGGTCGTGCCCGTTAGGATGTGTCCGTGATCGACTCGAGGTGTATACGATGAGCTTTGCCTTCACGGGAAAGTTTCCCGACAAGCGCCCGCGCCGGATGCGGCGCGACGATTTCTCGCGCCGGATGATGCGCGAAACCCGGCTGACCTCGGACGATTTCATCTATCCGGCCTTCGTGCTGGACGGTACTACGCGCGACGAGCCGGTGCCGTCGCTGCCCGGCGTGTCCCGCAAGTCCCTCGACCTCCTGTTCCACGATGCGGAGCAGTGCCTGAAACTTGGCGTCCCGGCGTTGGCGCTGTTTCCGGTCGTGCCGGGGGAGTTCAAGACCGATGACGCCGCCGCCGCCTGGCACCCGGAGGGGCTCGTTCCGCGCGCGGTGCGTGCACTCAAGAAACGCTTCCCGGAACTTGGCGTCATCACCGACATCGCGCTCGACCCCTATACGAGCCACGGCCAGGACGGCCTGATCGACGCCACCGGTTACGTGCTGAACGAAGAGACGGTGGTGGCGCTCACCAAGCAGGCGCTTTGCCACGCCGACGCCGGCGTGGACATGGTGGCGCCCTCCGACATGATGGACGGACGCATCGGAGCGCTGCGCGCGGCGCTGGACGATTCGCACCACGAACGGACGCGCATTCTCGCGTACTCGGCGAAATACGCGTCGGCGTTCTACGGTCCGTTCCGCGACGCGGTCGGATCGTCGGCGAACCTTGGCGGCGGCAACAAGTACACGTACCAGATGGACCCGGCCAACAGCGATGAGGCGTTATGGGAGGTCTACCTCGATATTCGCGAGGGCGCGGACATGGTGATGGTCAAGCCGGGGATGCCTTACCTCGATATCGTCCGGCGCGTGAAGGATGAATTCGGGATGCCGACGGCCGTCTACCAGGTCAGCGGCGAATACGCGATGCTCAAGGCCGCGGCGCAGAACGGCTGGCTGGACGAGCGCGCCTGCGTTCTGGAAGCGCTCACCGGGATGAAGCGTGCAGGCGCCGACGCCATCCTGACCTATTTCGCGCTCGACGCGGCGCGCTGGCTAAAGAGCTAGTTCAGCGCTCGAGCAGTCCGGCCAGCTCGGACCGCGTCAGGCGCACGATCTCGGTGCCATGCCGGTCGCGGCGGGGCCGCTGCCTCGCCTCTTCGGGCGTGCGCACCGTGAGTCGCAACGCGCCATCCGGCGTGTCGACATGAATTCGTTGCGGACCATCGTCGTCCGCATTCATCGTGCGGTAGTCGACGCCGGCGTTGAGCAAGGCCATCTCGACGGATTTCGCGGTCGCGGCCACAAGGTCCAATTCGATATCGCTGTGCGCGGTCGCCCAGCCTGCGGCCACGCCACCGACCAGCGCAGGTTCGAATTGCCCTAAGCGCTGCATCCAGAGCAGTGCGCGCTCGCGCTGCTCGCGAAGCTGTGCGACGTGCGCCGCGCCGCCGAACAGCGCGTGATAGTCGGCGAGAGCTGCTTCGATTTCGGCATCCCCCGGAAGGGCGGTGCGCTCGGGCAACATCAGTTGCCGTGCCGCCTTGCGCTTGGCGAGCGTCCAGTCTGCGATCCCGTGTTCCGCGATGAGCTTCGCAGCGGCCTGCGCAATTCGCGTCCGATCCTGCGCTTCCCGCCCGAACGGATCAGGGCCGTAGGGGCGGCCGCGAAACTCGGAATGCCCGCGATGTCCCATCGTGTGTTCCTGGTACAGCCTAGAACAACTGTTCCCGGACTTCCTGCCCGGTGCGGCCGCCCGCCGCCGGCGTCAAACCATCGTCGCGGCCGCGGGGCGGGAATTCAGCGTAGAACCATTCGCTCACGCTGCTGCTGTCGTCGCGCAGTCCCGTTTCCGCGTTGATGCGTACGGACACCACGCCGTCGGGTGTCTGCAGCGGCTTTTCGGGTATGCCTTTCAGCGACCTTTGCATGTAGGTTATCCAGATCGGCAGTGCGGCGACGCCGCCCGTCTCGTTCGCGCCCAGCGTCTTCGGCTGATCGAATCCGATCCACGCCACGCCCACCTGCGCCGCGTTGAACCCGCAGAACCAGGCATCGATGTTCTCGTTGGTGGTTCCGGTCTTGCCCGCAATGTCCTTGCGCCCCAGCGCCTGCGCCCGCGTGCCGGTGCCGAATGCGATGACGTCGCGCAGGAGTGTGGTCATCAGGAATGCATTGCGCGGATCGATGGCGCGTTCGGCATCTTCTCCCGCGACGACGGGGTGCGCCTCCGACAGCACATTGCCGCGCGAGTCCGTTACCTTCGCAATCAGGTAAGGCGTGACGCGATAGCCGCCGTTCGCAAAAATCGCGTACGCCGCTGCCATTTGCAGCGGCGTGGCCGATCCGGCGCCGAGCCCCATGGTCAGGAAGGGGGGGTGCAGCTTGGGGTCGAATCCGAAGCGCGTGATGTAGTCCTGCGCGTACTGCGGGCCGATTGCCTGCAATACGCGAACCGTCACCAAATTCTTGGACTTGGCCAGCGCGTTGCGCAGGCGCATCGGGCCGTCGAATTTGCCGTCGTAGTTCTTGGGCTCCCAATCCTCGCCGCCAGCTTGCGCCGCCGGGACGAAGAACGGCGCGTCGTTGATGACCGTCGCCGGAGAAAATCCCTTCTCCAGCGCTGCAGAATAGATGAAGGGCTTGAACGCCGAACCGGGTTGGCGCCACGCCTGCGTCACTCGGTTGAATTTGTTACGGTCGTGGTCGAAGCCGCCGACCAACGCCAGAATGGCGCCGTCGCGCGGCTGCAGCGCCACCAGCGCGGATTCCGCCTGCGGCAGTTGGGCAATCGCCCACTTGCCCTTGTCGTCCTTGGAAAGGCGGATCACGGCCCCGCGCCGGATACGCTGGGTTGCCGGGGACTTGTCAGTCAGGTTGCGCGCGGCAAATTTGAGCCCATCCCCGTTCACTGCCACAACGTCGCCGTTCCCAAGCACGGCCTTGACCTCGGTGGCGTTGGCTTCGAGCACGACGGCAGGCTCAAGATTGTCGCTGTCGGCTGCGTCGGCGAACGCTGCGTCCACCGCCTGTTCGACCTCGGCTGGGTCGGCCGGCAGGCTGACATAGGTCTCCGGGCCCCGGTAGCCGTGGCGGCGGTCATATTCGATGACGCCGCGGCGGACCGCGATATACGCTGATTCCTGGTCCGCGCGGCGAACCGTCGTCCAGACGGTGATGCCCTTGGTGTAGGCATCATCGCCGTACGCCTCGAACACCACCTGCCTCGCCATTTCGGCGACGTCGCCCGCATGCGTCGGCAACGCGTCACGCACGCCTGCCCGCACATTCAATGGCGCGGTTTGTGCTTCCTGGAACTGGGTGTCATTGATGAACTTGAGGTCATGCATACGCCGCAATACATAGAGCTGCCGCGTCTTGGCGCGCTTCGGGTTCGTGACCGGGTTATACGCCGACGGCGCCTTGGGCAGGCCCGCGAGCATCGCGGCTTCGGGCACGGTGACGTCCTTCAGGGGACGGCCAAAGTAGATCTGGGACGCTGCGGCGAAGCCATACGCCCGCTGCCCGAGGAATATCTGGTTGACGTACAGCTCGAGAATCTCGTCCTTGGACAGGTTAGCCTCGATCTTCCAGGCGAGCAGGACCTCGCGCAGCTTGCGCGTGACCGTCTTTTCACGGGTGAGGAAGAAATTGCGGGCGACCTGCATGGTGATGGTGCCGGCGCCCTGCTGGGTCCCCGTGGCGACATTTGCCAGCGCTGCGCGGGCGACGCTCAAATAGTCCACACCGCCGTGTTGGTAGAAACGTTCGTCCTCGGCGGCCAAAATAGCCTGTTTCATGACATCCGGGACCGCCTTGATGGCCACGACGGCACGTCTTTCTTCACCGAATTCGCCCAAAAGGTCGCCTTCGGCCGAAACGACGCGGAGCGGCACTTTCGGCTGATAGTCGGTCAGCGCCTCGAGCGAGGGCAGCGTGGGCCAAAGCAATGCCAGCACCAGCGCCCCCAGCAGGGCGCCGACCAGACAGAGGCCCAGCAGAACGGAGCCCAGATAGAGGAGCCAGCGTTTTAGCACGTGGGAATAAAACTTGCGGGATTGAGGGGGTGGCAACCGGCATTATATGCAGGCTTGCAACACCCATTGGTCGAATCGGAAAACAAATTGACAGGTTTCATACTTGCTGCCAGAGTTTAATGTAACTTGTCAGCATCTGTGCTGACGTGGCGCCGGTTACCCAAAAAATGTCTGCCATACTGGATTTCTTCCAAACCAAGTCTCCCTCGCTGATCGGGGTCGATATTGCATCGACTTCGCTCAAGCTGGTGGAGCTGACCGAGACCGGCAAGGGCACCTACCGGCTCGAACGCTACGCCATCGAGCCGCTGCCCAAGGATACGGTCACCGACGGTAACATTTCCAACCTCGACCAGGTCAGCGACGCCCTGAAACGGGCGTGGAAGCGCATGGGCAGCCGCAACCGCCTTGTCGCGATGGCGCTCCCCGCCGCCATGGTCATCACCAAGAAGATCATCGTCCCGGCCGGTCAAAAGGAAGAGGAACTCGAGCTGGCCGTCGAGGCCGAGGCCAACCAATATATTCCATTTGCGCTGGACGAGGTCAATCTGGACTTCCAGGTCCTTGGACCGGCCCCGAACAACCCCGACGAGGTCGAGATCCTGATCGCCGCGTCGCGCAAGGAAAAGGTCGAAGACCGCGTCGCCATTGCCGAGGCGGCCGGATTGAAGCCCGGCGTCATGGACGTGGAGTCCTACGCGACCCAGGACGTCTTCCGCCTGATCGCCCCGTCGCTTCCCGCCAACGGCCGGGACCAGAATATCGCGCTGGTCGACGTTGGCGCGCACGTTACGCACTTCTACGTCCTTCGCAACAATCAATTCCTGTTTTCACGGGACCAGGTCTTCGGCGGCAACCAGCTTACTCAGGATATCCAGCGAGCCTTCAACCTGTCCGCAGAGGAAGCCGAGTCGGCCAAGCGCAATCAGGGACTGCCCGAGAACTACGACAACGACGTGCTGCAGCCGTTCATGGAAACCCTGGCGCTGGAAATCACCCGCGCATTGCAATTCTTCTTCACCTCGACGTCGCACAGCCAGGTCGACCAGATCGTCCTCTCCGGCGGGTGCGCCGTCCTTCCCGGCCTCGACGAGCTGGTGGCCAAGCGCGCGGGCGTCGCCACGGTGCTGGCCAATCCGTTCGCCAACATGGCGGCGTCGGACCGGATCCGGCCGCGCCAGCTTGCCCAGGATGCGCCGATGCTGCTGATCGCGACCGGCCTGGCGCTCCGGAGTTTCGAGTAATGAGCTCGATCCGCATCAATCTGCTGCCGCACCGGGAGCAGAAGCGCCAGGCCCGACAGCGCCAGTTCTATACGCTGATGATTTCACTGGCGATCCTGGGGCTCGCCGTGATTGCGCTCGTCCATGGCATCCTCGCCGCGCAGATCCAGAGCCAGGAGGCGCGCAATCGCGTGCTCAAGGGCGAGATTGCCAAGCTCGACGAACAGATCAAGGAAATCGACCGGCTGCGCGACCAGATCCAGGCAGTGCTGGCGCGCAAGCAGGTCGTCGAAACGCTGCAGGGCAACCGCAGCGAGGCCGTGCACCTGCTCGACCAGCTCGTGCGCCAGCTGCCGGACGGCATCTACCTGCGCAGCATCCGCCAGACCGATGCGCGAGTAACCATCGTCGGCTACGCGCAATCCAACGCCCGGGTGTCGACGCTGATGCGCAACATCGAGGCGTCGCCGTGGCTATCGACGCCTGAGCTGGTGGAAATCAAGCTGGTGCCGATGCCCGGCACGAAGGACACCACCCAGAAGATCAACGAATTCACGCTGCGGTTCCTGATCAAGCGCACCGCCCCGATCAACACTGAAGTGGCAGGTGCTGCTGCCAAAGGAGCACCGGCAGCGCCGGCGAAGCCCGCAGCCCCGAACGCAGGCAAGAAGACATGACCCTGGACGAACTTCGCCGCCTCAACATTCGCGATGCCGGCAACTGGCCGTTGTTGCCGAAGATCGGCATCCTGGTGCTGATCTTCCTGGCCATCATCGTCGCGGGGTTCTTCCTCGACTGGAAGGACCAGTGGGAATCGCTCGCCAGGGCCGAACAGGTCGAGGTCGGTCTCAAGACGCAATACGCCGAAAAGAAAAAGCGGGCGATCAATTTCGATCTCTACGTCCAGCAATTGAGCGAGGTCGAGCAGTCGTTCGGCGCGCTGGTTAAACAGCTTCCCAACCGCTCGGAAATCGACGCGCTGCTGACCGACGTCAACCAGGCCGGACTCGGCCGCGGACTGCAATTCGAATTGTTCAAGCCGGCGGCATCCGAAAAGATGGCGGACTTCTACGCGGAATTGCCGATCAATATCAAGATCACCGGCAACTACCACGACATGGGCGCCTTCGCCAGCGACGTCGCGCAGCTGCCGCGCATCGTCACGCTGAACGACCTCGTGATCAGCGCCGACAAAGGCACGCTTGCCCTGGAGGCCGTCGCCAAGACCTTCCGGTATCTGGATGAGGACGAAATTGCCAGGCAGCGTGCGGCGGCCAAAGGGAAGACCAAGAAATGATGCGCGCCGCCCTCATCTCGCTTTGCGCCTGTCTCGCGCTTGTCGCTTGCGGTGAGCGGGGTCATCCGGACCTCGAGGCGTGGATGAAAGATCAAGGGAAGGCGGTCAAGGGCAAGCTCGACCCGCTGCCGCAGATCAAGCCCTACGACCCGTTCACGTACAACGCGTTCGACCTGCCGGATCCGTTCAAGCCGCGCAAGATCGAGCCCTCGAAGGGCGGCAGCAAGTTGGCCCCCGATTTCACGCGGCGCAAGGAGCCGCTCGAGGCGTTTCCGCTGGAATCGCTGACGATGGTCGGAACGCTCGCCAGGAACAAGACGACGTACGCGCTGGTGCGCACGCCGGAAAGTGATGTCTTCCAGGTGCGCGCGGGTAATTACATGGGCCAGAACTATGGCGTCATCATCGAAATCGGAGACGGCGAATTGAAACTCAAGGAGCTGCTTCAGGATGGTGCCGGTGACTGGACCGAACGATCGAGCTCGCTGCAGTTGCAGCAGCAGGCAGAGCAGCAGAAGAAGAGATAGGGGAGAGATGATGAGCGCGATTCACGGCATCGGACTTTCACGCGCGTGCGCGGCGACGCGCCGCGGATGGGCGACCGGCCTTGTCGCACTCTGTGCGCTTGCGCTTTCGGGCATGGCGATGGCGCAGGCCCAGCCGAGCAACAGTCTCGAACAGGTCACCGTCACCCGCGGATCGTCCGGTAAAACCATCATCCGGTTCCAGCTCAAATCACCGCCAGCCAATCCGCCCGCCGGGTTCTCAGTGCAAAGCCCGCCGCGGATCGCCCTCGATTTTCTGGATACGGCCAATGGCATGGGAATCACGCAACGCGAGGTCGCGGAGCCGGCGTTGCGCAGCCTCAGTCTCATCCAGGCAGGCAATCGCACGCGTGTCGTGTTCAACCTCAACAAGCCGCAGACCTTCGAGACCAACGTCGAGGGCAATGCAGTCCTGGTCACGCTGTCGGATCAGGCCACGCCGTCCGCCCAAGCCCAGCAGGTTCAACGCTTTGCCGAAGCCAAGAGCAACGACACGCCGCATGCGCTGCGCGACATCGATTTCCGGCGCGGCAAGGGCGGCGAAGGCCGGATCGTCATCGACCTCTCCGACAATAACGCGGGCATCGACATCCGGCAGCAGGGCAAGAACCTGATCGTGGATTTCCTCAAGACTTCGCTGCCGCGCAATCTCGAGCGCAGGCTCGACGTCAACGACTTCGGCACGCCGGTGGTCACGATCGACACGTTCCCGCAGGGCAGCAACACGCGGATGGTGATCGAACCCCAGGGATTGTGGGAGCATTCCGCCTACCAGACCGACAACCGCTTCATTCTCGAGATCAAGCCGGTTCACGAGGACCCCAACAAACTCACCCAGGGCACCAAGGGCGGGTACAAAGGCGAGAAGCTGTCGCTCAATTTCCAGAACGTCGAAGTGCGTGCGGTGCTGCAGGTCATCGCCGACTTCACGGGCCTCAACATCATCACCAGCGACACGGTCTCCGGCAACCTGACGCTGCGCCTGAAGGACATCCCCTGGGACCAGGCACTGGACATCATCCTCCAGACCAAGGGCCTGGACATGCGCAAGAACGGCAACGTGGTGCTGATCGCGCCGCGCGAGGAACTGGCGTTGAAGGAGAAGCAGCAGTTGGAGAACGCGCTGCAGATCGCCCAGCTCGAGCCGCTCATTTCCGAATCGTTCCAGCTGAACTACATCAAGGCGTCCGACCTGCAGAACCTGATCACGACCAACCGCCAACAGCAATTCGGCGCTGGCGCCGGGCAGACGGCGACCACCGGCGGCCAGGGATCGATCCTCTCGCAGCGCGGCGTCGCGATGGTCGATCCGCGCTCGAACATCCTGTTCGTGCAGGATACGGCCGCCGTGCTGGAGGAGGTCCGCAAGATCATCCGGCAGATCGACTTCTCGATACGCCAGGTACTGATCGAGGCGCGGATCGTCATCGCCAGCGACGACTTCAGCCAGCAGCTGGGAATCCGCTTTGGCCAGCAAACGGGCTTCACGCTTTCCAAGGGCAAGTACGCGGGAGGTTCCAGCGGCAGCCTGAATACACAGCCGGTGGTGACCTGTAACGGCGGAGTGTGCAGACGGGAGACGCGCACGCAGACGCCGTTCGAACTCGCCTCCGGACTTGCGTCTGCCGGTTATTCGGATGCGCCGCAGCTGAACGTCAACCTGCCGGTGCCCAATCCGGCCGGGCAGCTCGCACTGACGCTTATCAACCTGGGCAGCGGCAACCTCATCAACCTCGAACTCTCGGCGCTGGAGGCCGACGCGCGCGGCAAGGTCATCTCCAGTCCCCGCGTGGTCACGGCGGACAACCAGAAAGCGGCGATCGAGCAGGGCACGGAAATTCCGTACGTCACGCCGGGAAGCGCCAATGCTCCGGCAACGGTCGCGTTCAAGAAGGCCGTCCTCCGGCTCGAAGTGACCCCACAGATCACGCCGGACAACCGCATCATCATGGTGGTCGAAATCCGCAAGGACTCCGTCGGGCAGTTTGTTCAGCTGGGCGGCGGCTTCTCGGTTCCCTCGATCGACACCAAGAACGTCATCACGCAGATCCACGTCAACAACGGCGACACTGCGGTGATCGGCGGCATCTTCGAGGAGGAGATCCGCAACGACGTCACGCAGGTGCCGTTCCTGGGCAACCTTCCGATCCTTGGCTACCTGTTCAAGCAGACCGGCACGTCCTCCAAGAAGACCGAGCTCCTGATTTTCCTTACGCCGCGCATCGTCAAGGAATCGGTAAACTCCGTGCGGTGAACCTTCCGCACGGCGACGACGATCGCGTTGCCATCCCATCGCTTGCCCCGGTTCCGTTGCACCGGGGCAATTTGTTTCTGGTCGGCCTGCCCGGTGCTGGAAAGTCCACGCTTGGCCGGCAACTGGCGCGGCGCCTGGTCAAGCGTTTCATCGACGCCGATACCGAACTGGAAAATCGGCTGGGCGTGTCGATACCGACCATTTTTGAAATCGAAGGCGAGGCGGGATTCCGCGACCGCGAAGAGGCGACACTGGCCGACCTCACGCAGTTCCTGGATGTGGTGTTATCGACCGGTGGCGGCGCGGTGCTGCGCGCCGCCAATCGGGTGCGCCTGAAGGAAAACGGAACGGTCGTCTACCTGCATGCCGATCCGTTGGTGCTGTGGGAGCGCGTACGCCACAGCCGCAACCGCCCGCTGCTGCAGACGTCGGATCCACGCAATCGCCTGGCCACCCTGTATGACGAGCGGGACGCGTTGTATCGCGAGGTGGCGGATCATGTGATCGAGTCCGACCGCGACGAGGTGATGCGCTTCGCACGCGCGTTCGAGCCAAAGTTGCCGGATAGCGAAGGCACGCCATGATCACGACGCTCGATGTCGCGATTGCCGATCGCGCGTATCCGATCCATATCGGATCCGGCACGCTCGACCACCTTGGCGCGACCGTGGCCGCGATATCGCAGCGCGCGGTCGTCGTCAGCAATGCCAATGTGGCTGCGCACTGGCTGGCGCCGGTCCGCACAAGTCTCGCGCACGCGGGTGTCTCCTGCGAAATCGTGCTGGTTCCGGATGGCGAGCCGCACAAGAACTGGGCGACGCTGCAGGACATGCTGACGCGCCTGCTCGAAATCCGCGCGGAGCGCTCAACCACACTGATCGCACTGGGTGGCGGCGTCGTCGGAGATCTGACGGGCTTTGCCGCGGCCATCTATCAACGCGGCATGCCCTTCGTGCAGGTTCCGACGACACTGCTCGCGCAAGTGGATTCGTCCGTGGGAGGCAAGACCGGCATCAACCATGCGTTGGGCAAGAACATGATCGGCGCCTTCTACCAGCCGCGCGCGGTACTTATCGACACCGATTGCCTCAGCACGCTTCCCGACCGCGAGCTGTCCGCCGGCATGGCAGAGGTTATCAAGTACGGCGCGATTCGCGACCTCGGGTTCCTTTCCTGGCTGGAGGCCAATATGGACGCGTTGCTCGCGCGGGACGCCGCAGCGCTGCGGCACGCGATCCACGAGAGCTGCCGAATCAAGGCGGACATCGTGGTGGCGGATGAGCGCGAGCAGGGCGAGCGCGCGCTGCTGAATTTCGGACATACGTTCGGCCACGCCATCGAGACCGCGACGGGGTACGGAACGTGGCTGCATGGCGAAGCAGTGGCGGCGGGAATGGTCCTCGCCGCGAAGTTGTCCGAACGCGTTACGGGATTGCCTGCGGCGGACCGCGCGCGACTCGAAGCGCTGTTGGGTCGCGCCCGATTGCCGATGGCGCCGCCGGCGCTGTCGCTCGCCCGCTGGCGGGAACTCATTGCTCGCGACAAGAAGGTCGAAGGCGGCACGGTGCGGTTCATCCTGCTCGCGACGCTGGGTCGTGCGGTCGTAACCTCCGACGTCACCCAATCGCATCTCGCTGCCGCGCTGGCCTGATCCGAACGTCGCCAGAAAGAAAAACGGCGATCCGAAGATCGCCGTTTCGCTTTTCCCAGTGGATCAGCTGCAGGTCAGAGGGACCGTCGTTGTAAGCGGCGTAGTTCCGGAGTCACGAACTTGAACGGTGACCACGGTCCCCGCGGCGGTTGGAGTCGCGCCCGCGAACTGCACTGCAAAGGTGCCGCCTGATGCTGCCACAATCGCAGGCGAAGAGCTGACGGTATCTCCCGCAGGCAGAGCTGGGACAGTGCCCGTTATGCTGGTGTTGTACGGCGGCGTACCGCCAGTGACGCTGATCGGACTGATGTTGTGCGGGCCGGTTCCGTCGATACACAAATAGGGACCTGCGGGCGGTGTGACTAACAGCGCGGACGGTGGCGTAACGGGCGGCGCAGCGCCGAGTTCGTTGATAAGCGTTGCCGTCGTCTGCTTGCCGGCCGAATCCACGATCGTAAAGGTCAGCGGGTTGACGCACGTGCCGTTCGTAATCGCCTCGAAGAACTTGCCACTGGCCGAGACCGTCGAATTGACCAGCGTCACCCCGGTCGGGAAGGTCGACGCCACCGTGTAGGGCGGATTGCCGCCGTAAATGTAGTAGTCGATGCGGAATCCCGTCGAGCATGTGGTCGACGACGCGCTGGTGATTGTCGCGGTGCCGGGAATTACGGCGAGGGGTGACCCCGTGCCTACAGTACTGTTGACAACGGTAAAGTCGGCGATCTGTTGCTGGCCGGACGTCAGGTCCGTGGCGCGGATCTGCGCGGGTTGCGTCGTCGCGTTGGCCTGCGCCCGGATGCCAGCCACTGCCTTGCCCGACGAGTCCGTGGCCACCGTCAGCGTTTGCACCAGCGGCGAAGCCGGGTTGCTGGTCATGATGCCGATGGGGCCGAAAACGACGTCAAAGCGGATTTGCCGCGCAACCAGAGGCGAGCCGCCGGGCCCGGTGGCGACCACGGTAGCGGTCCCTGTCTGGCCGGAGCACAGGCTGGTTCCGCAGTCGTTGCCGCTGGGCGCGAACGTCAGCGCGTTAAAGATGGGCGAGTCCTTCACGGTAACGGCGACCGTCTTGGTCTGACCGGCCGAGTCCTGCACCGTTAGCGTCACGTCGGTGTCCACCAGAACCTTGTTCGGGAGGAGGACAATCGAGTTGCCCGCGACGTTTTGCGCCACCGGGAGAACGGTGGAATTCGAACTGAACGCAGAAAACGGGGCCACACCGGAGGTTACGGTCACTGTGGCCGGAACACCCGCGAATACCGTCAGTGCCGTGGGAGCGACAGTAAGGGCCGGGGTCTCCGGCGGCGTCACATACGGATTATTTGGGGCACCGCTGCCGCCACCGCACGCCCCCAATGCCAACAGGCCGGACAAGCCGAAAACGGTAAGCACCGGACGAAGGCGGGTGGTCGCAAGCCAATCTAGCATGTTGAATTCCTGATGATGTTGTCCTAAAGGGTGCATTCGGGCGATGCCATTTTGAATGCTGCAACAAGCATATAGCCCACTTTGTTCAGATTAAAGCCTAAGCATCGCACTGGCGCAAGTCTTTCCCTCTGCAAATAACCACCGGCGGGCGGACGATGTTGCGCGGGCACCCGTCGGCGGCGGGCGATTGCCGCATTGCAGCATCGCGGGTACCATTAACCGGTTTCGCCTCGATAAATGCCAAAATGCCGCATTTGGGTTGCCACGGGCATTTGGTAAGCACAATTCGGACCGGGTGAGGGCATCTTGGAACACACATCTGCTGCATCGACGCCGTGGCCCCCCGGAATCCAGGGAATGTATGACCCAACGCGCGAACACGACGCATGCGGTTTGGGCTTCATTGCCCATATCAAGGGTCGCAAGAACCATGCGATCGTCGAGCATGGGTTGCGGATACTCGAAAACCTGACCCATCGTGGCGCGACAGGCGCGGACCCGCTTCAGGGCGACGGCGCCGGCATCCTGATCCAGCTGCCTGACCTCTTTTTCCGCCGAGCCTGCGGAAAACTCGGCATTACGCTGCCGGCCATCGGGCAATACGGGGTGGGCATGGTGTTCCTGCCGCGGGAGCCCGCGTCACGGATGGCGTGCGAACAGGAAATCGAGCGCGCGATCCACGCCGAAGGGCAATTGCTTCTCGGATGGCGCGACGTGCCCACCGACAACAGCGGCCTCTCGCTGCGGACCAAGGAGGTCGAGCCCATCATCCGCCAGGTCTTTGTCGCCCGTGGGTCGCGCGACACGGACCAGGATGCGTTCGAGCGCAAGCTCTACATCATCCGCAAGCGCGCGGGCCACGCGATCCAGTCGCTCAACCTCCGCCATGGCCGCGAGTTCTACGTGCCGTCGTTCTCGACGCGCACGATCACCTACAAGGGCATGCTGCTTGCGAAACAGGTCGGCGAGTACTACCCCGACCTGCACGACTCGTCGATGGTGTCGGCGCTGGCGATGGTGCACCAGCGATTCTCCACCAACACATTTCCGACGTGGGACTTGGCCCACCCGTTCCGCTACATCTGCCACAACGGCGAGATCAACACGCTGCGCGGCAATTTCAACTGGATACGCGCGCGCGAAGGCGCGATCGCGTCGAAGGTCCTCGGCGACGACCTGCACAAGCTGTGGCCGCTGATTTACGACGGCCAATCGGACTCGGCCTCGTTCGACAACGCGCTGGAGCTGCTCGTCATGGGCGGGTATCCACTGGCGCACGCGATGATGATGATGATTCCCGAAGCGTGGTCGGGCAATCCGCTGATGGACGAGGATCGTCGCGCGTTCTACGAATACAACGCGGCGCTGATGGAGCCGTGGGATGGCCCGGCGGCAATGGCATTCACCGACGGTCGCCAGATCGGCGCCACGCTCGACCGCAACGGCCTGCGGCCGGCGCGTTTCGTAGTCACCGACGACGACCTTATCGTCATGGCCTCGGAAGTCGGGGTGCTCGACATTCCCGAGGCGCGAATCGTCAAGAAATGGCGCCTGCAGCCGGGGAAGATGCTGCTGGTCGATCTGGACGAAGGCCGCATCGTCGACGACAAGGAATTGAAGCGGACGTTGTCCACGCTAAAGCCGTATCGGGAATGGATCGACCGATGCCGGCTGCGTCTCGAAGACATGCCCGAGCCTGCGCCACCGACGCCCTCGGAGATCCCGCTGCTGGACCGCCAGCAGGCGTTCGGCTATTCGCAGGAGGATGTGAAACTGCTGCTGACGCCGATGGCTCAGAACGGCGAGGAGCCGCTGGGTTCGATGGGCAACGATGCCGCGCTGCCGGTGCTCTCGGACCGTCCCAAGGTCTTCTACAACTACTTCAAGCAACTGTTCGCGCAGGTGACGAACCCGCCGATCGATCCGATTCGCGAGGAACTCGTGATGTCGCTGGTGTCGTTCATCGGCCCGCGGCCCAACCTGCTTGGCATCGACGTCACCGAGCCGGCGATGCGGCTCGAGGTACCGCAGCCGATCCTGACTGCGGAAAACATGGAGAAAATCCGTCACGTCGAGCTGTTCTCGGGTGGCGCGTTCCGGTCCATCGAGCTCGACATTTGTTATCCCGCAGCGTGGGGAGCCAACGGCATGGAGGCGGCGCTCGCGAGTCTTGCCGCGCATGCGGAAGATGCGATCACCCAGCGCTACAACGTCCTCATCCTGTCCGATCGCAACGTGGCGAAAGACGCGTTGCCCATTCCGGCGCTGCTCGCCACCGCGGCGGTCCACGAGCACCTGGTGAAAAAGGGTTTGCGCACTTCCGCGGGCCTGGTCGTGGAAACCGGCGCGGCGCGCGAGGTCCATCATTTCGCGCTGCTTGCCGGCTACGGCGCCGAGGCCATCCATCCGTACCTGGCGCTGGAAACGCTCGCGGAGATCTCCCGTTCCATTCCGGAGATCGACGCGCGCGAATCGCAGAAGCGCTACATCAAGGCGATCTGCAAGGGGCTGACCAAGGTGATGTCGAAGATGGGCATCTCCACCTACCAGTCCTATTGTGGAGCGCAGATTTTCGAGGCGGTCGGGCTGCAGAAAGCGTTCGTCGACAAGTATTTCACGGGCACGGCGAGCAACGTGGAAGGCATCGGCCTCTTCGAGGTTGCCGAGGAATCGATGCGCATGCACGCGCAGGCATTCGGCAGTGACCCGTTGCTGCGCGACATGCTCGACGCCGGCGGCGAGTATCAGTACCGCAGCCGCGGCGAGGCGCACATGTGGACGCCGGAGACCATCGCCAAGCTGCAGCACGCGGCGCGCGCGAACAGCCACGCCACGTACCGGGATTACGCACATCTCGTGAACGCGCAAAGCCGCCAGCTGAAGACGTTCCGCGGCCTGTTCGAGTTCAGGACGAGCGACAGGACGCCCGTTCCCCTTGCGGAGGTCGAGCCTGCCGTATCCATCGTCAAGCGCTTCGCGACGGGTGCGATGAGCCTGGGTTCGATTTCGACCGAGGCGCACACGACGCTCGCCGCGGCGATGAACCGTATCGGCGGCAAGTCCAACACCGGCGAAGGCGGCGAGGATCCGGCACGTTATCGCGCCGAGCTGCGCACCGGCGCATCAGGCATCAAGGACGGCGATACCGTGGCCGACGTGCTCGGCCGCGAGCAGATCGAAAGCGACATTCGGCTCAAGGCCGGCGACAGCCTGCGCTCGAAGATCAAGCAGGTAGCGTCGGCGCGCTTCGGCGTCACGGCGGAGTACCTGGCGTCGGCCGACCAGATACAGATCAAGATGGCGCAGGGCGCCAAGCCCGGCGAAGGCGGCCAGCTGCCGGGGCACAAGGTGTCCGACTACATCGCACGGCTGCGCTACTCGGTGCCCGGGGTCGGCCTTATCTCGCCGCCCCCGCACCACGACATCTATTCGATCGAGGACCTGGCGCAGCTGATCCACGACCTGAAGAACGCCAACGCGAAGGCATCGATCTCGGTAAAGCTCGTGTCGGAGGTCGGCGTCGGGACGGTGGCGGCAGGCGTTGCCAAAGCCAAAGCCGATCACGTCACCATCGCCGGCCATGATGGCGGCACGGGCGCCTCGCCGCTGTCGTCCCTGATGCACGCGGGCACGCCGTGGGAGCTGGGGCTCGCGGAAACGCAGCAGACGCTGGTCCTGAACCGCTTGCGCGGCCGCATCGCGGTGCAGGTCGACGGCCAGATGAAGACTGGCCGCGACGTCGCCATCGGCGCAATGCTGGGCGCGGACGAGTTCGGTTTCGCCACGGCGCCGCTGGTCGTCGAAGGCTGCATCCTGATGCGCAAGTGCCACCTCAACACGTGTCCGGTCGGCATCGCGACGCAGGATCCCGTGCTGCGGCGCAAGTTCACCGGCCAGCCGGAGCACGTCGTCAATTTCTTCTTCTTCGTCGCCGAGGAAGTGCGCGAAATCATGGCGGCGCTGGGATTCCGCACGTTCGAGGAAATGATCGGGCGCGCGGACCTGCTCGACATGCGCGCAGGGGTGGAACACTGGAAGGCGAAGGGGCTCGATTTTTCGCGCGTGTTCTTCCAGCCGAAGATGCCGGCCGAAGTCGCCAGGCGCCTGGTGGAAACGCAGGACCACGGCCTGGCGGGTGCGCTCGATCACAAGCTGCTGGCGGGTGCCGCGCCGGCGCTGGAGAAGAAGTTGCCGGTGCGGCTGTCGTATCGCATTCGCAACGCCAATCGTTCCGTGGGCGCGATGCTGTCCGGAGCCGTCGCGCGCCGGTACGGCCACGAAGGACTGCCTGACGATACGATCCACGTCGCTTTCGACGGCATCGCGGGCCAGAGTTTCGGCGCATTCCTGGCGCGTGGAATTACCTTCGAACTGCAGGGGGCCACCAACGACTACGTCGGCAAGGGGCTGTCAGGCGGGAGGATCGTCGTGTATCCCGACCCGTCGTGTCCGGCCAAGCCGGAGGAAAACATCGTCATCGGCAACACGGTGATGTACGGGGCCATCGACGGCGAAGCCTATTTCCGTGGCGTCGCCGGCGAGCGGTTCTGCGTGCGCAACTCCGGAGGCCGGGCCGTCGTCGAGGGCACCGGAGACCACGGTTGCGAATACATGACGGGCGGCACGGTCGTCGTTCTCGGCAGAACGGGGCGCAACTTCGCGGCGGGAATGAGCGGAGGCGTAGCCTACGTCTACGACGCCGACGGCACCTTCGCCGCGCATTGCAATGTCGCGATGGTCGATCTGGTGTCGCTGGCAAGCGAATCCGAGCAGGCGGTGGCCGACGCGGAACTCGTCGCTGCGGGCCGTGGCCGCGCACGTCACAAGGGCGTGGCCGACGAAGTTCAATTGCGCGAATTGATCGAGCGGCATCTGCGCTTCACGGGCAGTACGCTTGCATTGCGGATCCTCGACGACTGGGACGCGGCGCGCGCCCGATTCGTCAAGGTCTTTCCGCACGAGTACCAGCGGGCGCTCGGCGAAATGTACGACAAGCAGGCCGCCAAACTGGCAGCGCAGGCGAAGACAAAAGAGGCGGCCTGAAGCGATGGGAAAGATCACGGGTTTTCTCGAGCTGCAGCGCATCCAGGAAGCGATGCAGCCCGCGCCCGAACGGGTGCGTCATTATCGCGAGTTCATTCTCGCTCTGACCGACGACGCTGCCGCCAAGCAGGGCGCGCGCTGCATGGATTGCGGCATACCGTTCTGCCAATCGGGCTGCCCAGTCCACAACATCATCCCCGACTGGAACGACCTCGTGTACCGGCACCAGTGGCGCGACGCGCTCGACGTGCTGCATTCGACCAATAATTTTCCCGAATTCACGGGGCGCGTGTGTCCCGCGCCCTGCGAGGCGGCGTGCACGCTCAACATCAACGACGACGCCGTCGGCATCAAGTCGATCGAGCATTTCATCATCGACAAGGGCTGGGACGAAGGCTGGGTCACGCCACAGGTGCCTGAGAGCAAGACCGGAAAGCGCGTGGCCATCATCGGCTCCGGCCCCGCCGGAATGGCATGTGCGCAGCAACTCGCGCGCGCGGGCCACGACGTCGTTCTGTTCGAGAAAGCGGATCGCATCGGCGGGCTGCTTCGCTACGGCATCCCCGATTTCAAAATGGAGAAGCACCTGATAGACAGACGCATGGCGCAGATGTCTGCCGAGGGTGTCGAATTCCGTCCCAACGCTCACGTCGGCGTCGACGTGCCGGCCGCGGAATTGCTCGTCGATTTCGACGCCATCGTCCTGACCGGCGGCGCCGAGGCGCCGCGCGACCTGGACGTGCCGGGCCGGGAACTCGCCGGGGTCGTGTTCGCGATGGATTTCCTGCCGCAGCAGAACCAGGTGGTCGCCGGCGACACGGTGCCGGACCAGTTGGTGGCCACGGGCAAGCACGTCGTCATCATCGGCGGCGGCGACACCGGTTCCGATTGCGTGGGAACGTCGAATCGTCATGGTGCCGCGTCGATTACGCAATTCGAATTGCTGCCGCAACCCCCCGAGTCCGAGAACAAGGCGCTGGTGTGGCCCAACTGGCCGATCAAGCTGCGCACGTCGTCGTCGCACGAGGAAGGATGCCAACGCGACTGGGCCGTCACGACCAAGCGATTCGAGGGCCGGGACGGCAAGGTCGAAAGGCTCGTCGCGGCGCGCGTCGAATGGCAGAAGGATGTCACCGGCGCCACGAAAATGATGGAAGTTCCTGGCAGCGAATTCGCCATCAATGCCGATCTGGTCCTGCTGGCCATGGGCTTCGTCGGTCCCGTGCAAACAGGCTTGCTCGAGCAATTCGGCGTCGAGCGTGACGCGCGATCCAACGTCAAGGCCGATACAGAGGATTACCGGACGTCCGTTCCCAAGGTCTTCGCCGCCGGCGACATGCGCCGTGGCCAATCGCTGGTCGTGTGGGCCATTCGCGAGGGACGTCAGGCCGCGCGCTCGGTCGACGCGTTCCTGATGGGGACAACCGCGCTTCCGCGCTGATTATTCATGTCGGGAATCGTCACGCTGGAGCTCGCGGGCTGGCGCCCTGTGCTGGCACCCGGCGTGCAGGAAATCGCGGTGCGCGCAGTCGAGGACGGCGGCGTGCTGGTGCTGCCCCAAGTCGGTTTCGTGCTCTCGGAGCGCGAACGCCGCTTCCTGTCGCCCGAATGGTCGGACGGCCGCGCCAAGAACATCAGCCTCGATGGAACGCTGCTGAAGGGAGCCCGCGGCAGCGCGGAAGACTTGGCCGAGATGACGGCGATGGTCGCGCGCTTTGCGCAGAGTGCCGCCGACCTCGTGACCACGCTGTTTCCGCGCTATGCGCTGTACGTGCAACGGGCACGGACCAGCTTCAGGCCGCAGCCCGCCGTCGGCCGCAACGTCTCGTGGCGCAAGGATGATTCGCGGCTGCACGTCGACGCGTTCCCGTCGCGCCCCAATCATGGCGAACGGATTCTCCGCGTGTTTTCGAACATCAATCCCGCGGCGGATCGCGTCTGGCGAGTCGGCGAACCGTTCGAAGCCGTGGCCCGGACCTTTCTGCCGCGAATCAGGAATCCGCTCCCCGGGTCGGCGGCCGTCCTTGCTGCGCTCAAGGTCACCAAGCGACGGCGCAGCGCCTATGACCACCTGATGCTCGGGCTGCACGATCGCGCAAAGGAAGACCTGGCCTACCAGCGCGACTGCGCCCAGCAAGTCGTGCACTTCGCGCCCGGGACGACGTGGATATGTTTTTCGGATCAGGTCATGCACGCCGCTGTGTCGGGTCAATACATGCTGGAGCAGACGATCCACCTCCCGCTGGACGCGCTGTACGTAGCGTCGAGCGCTCCGCTCGCCATCCTGGAACGCCTGACCGGGCGCACGCTGGTCGCCGCCCGGTAGAATCGTTGATTGAACCCACGCGCGCCCAGCCGGGCGCGTGTGCGCGCCGCTTGCACCCGGGAACCCATGCTCAGTAACGACACCTTCCTGCGCGCGTTGAAGCGCGAACCGACGCCGTACACGCCGATTTGGCTGATGCGACAGGCGGGCCGGTACCTTCCCGAGTACAAGGAGACGCGTGCCCGTGCGGGCAGCTTCATGGGACTCGCGGGCAATCCGGCATTGGCGACCGAAGTGACGCTGCAGCCGCTCGATCGATATCCACTCGATGCCGCGATTCTTTTTTCGGACATCCTGACGATTCCCGACGCGATGGGCCTCGGCCTGTCCTTCGCGGAAGGCGAGGGTCCGCGATTCGCGCGCACGACGCGCGACGAGACATCCATCCGCGCGCTAGCCGTGCCGGACATGGCGAAGCTGCGCTACGTGTTCGATGCGGTCAGGGAGATCAAGCGTGCGCTCAAGGGCCGCGTGCCGTTGATTGGATTCGCAGGCAGCCCATTCACGCTGGCCTGCTACATGATCGAAGGCAGCGGCAGCGCCGATTTCGCGAGGGTCAGGCAGATGGCCCATGCGCGTCCCGACCTGCTCGCGCACCTCGTGCGGACCAACACGCGGGCGGTGACCGCCTATCTCAACGAGCAGATCGCCGCTGGCGCGGACGCGGTGATGATCTTCGACACCTGGGGGGGGCTGCTCACCACCGACGCCTATCGGGAACTGTCGCTGACGCCGATGCGCGACGTAATCGCCGGTCTGACGAAAGGAGCAGATGGAACGGCGATCCCCTCCATCGTCTTCACCAAGGGTGGTGGCGCATGGCTCGCGGAAATCGCCGCTATAGGCGTTTCCGGGGTCGGTCTGGACTGGACCGTCGATATCGCCGCCGCGCGACGCAGCGTGGGCCGTTCCGTGGCGCTGCAGGGCAATCTCGACCCTGTGGTCCTCCTGACCGACCCCACGACCGTCGCCCGCGAAGCGACGAAGATCCTCCACGCAGCCGGCCCCGCGCCGGGGCATATCTTCAATCTGGGGCACGGCATCATCCAAGGCACGCCGCCTGACAATGTGGCGGCCCTCGTCGAGACGGTGCACGGCGTCTCCCGCGCAAGCCGCGCCGGGCCTTGATTCGCGCGATGCCCCGCAGGGAAAATGGCTCCGAAGCCGCGCCAGTACTGGCTCGGCGAGGGGTTGACAAAAATCGCGAAGCTGATCTCCCCCATGCACTTATGCACACAATGCGCGTGCCGAGCCCAATTCGAAACCACGCTTGGGGTCACACTGGGATGTGGTTCATAACCTTATGAAATGGAACGTGAATTTTTTATGTGTTCGCTACCGCTCCCAGAGGGAGGGCGTGCGGCGGAAGCATTTGTCGGCGCAGTTCAGGCACTTACGCACAAAGTTATCCACATCGGCGGCGGAAATCCATCGCGCGTCTTTAAAATGAACGACTTGGGCCGCTTTCCTGACAATCGCCTTGAGTATTTCGAACACTACAACTTGCGTGGCGCCTGACGCGACGTTACGCATGCACAAACGCCAGTGCCCATCGCGCGCGTAGCGCTGCCCGTTGCCGCGGATACGACGTTCGACTACTGGGCGCCGGAAGCGCTGGGGATTAGTCGCGGCAGCATAGTGCGGGTGCAACTGGGTCCGCGCAGACTCTCCGGTGTCGTCATGGACATCGTGCCGGCTTCGGAGGTGGCGCCGGAAAAATTGCAGACGATCGTCGCTGCGGCGGCCTTACCGCGCGTTCCCGAAGATGTCCTCGACATGGTCGAATTCGTGGCCAGCTATTACCAGGAACCGGTGGGCATGGCCGCCGCGCTGGCCGTGCCACCGTCGAGCGTCAAGTCGCGGCGTCCTGCAGATGCAGCGTTGGTGCTCACGCCGAGGGGACGCGTGGAACTTGAAGGCGCTCTGTCGCGCGCACCGGCCGCTCGCGCGCTATACATGCAACTCGCCGCGTCGCCCGAAGGCGTTTCGGCGTCGACGCTTGCCGAGTTGCCGGCACATCTGCGGAGAATCCTGCGCACGTGGCGCGAAAGTGAGTTCGTTGCACCCGTTGCTGCGCCGGTCACTGCTGCTGCCGTGGTAGCGCTCAACGCGGAGCAGCGCCCGGCCGCGGAAAAAATCATGGCGGCCACGGGGCGCTTTTCGCCATTTGTCCTGTTCGGGGTAACCGGCAGCGGCAAGACCGATGTCTACCTCGATGTGGCGGCGCGAACGATCGCGGCAGGCGGCCAGGTGTTGCTGCTGGTGCCGGAAATAAATCTCACGCCTCAACTGGAGCAGCGCGTGCGCGCGGCGTTGCCGGGCGCGTCCGTAGTGCTGCTGCACAGCGGCCTGGCCGATGGCGTACGGAGCGAACATTGGCGCGAGGCCGCAACGGCAAAGGCGTCGCTGGTGCTCGCAACGCGCCTTGGCGTATTCGCGCCGATGCCGGCGCTCGCGCTGGTCATCGTCGACGAAGAACACGACGCGTCCTATAAGCAACAGGACAATGTGCGCTATCACGCGCGGGACGTTGCCGTGTGGCGCGCGCATCGGCGGCGGATCCCCGTCGTGCTCGGCAGCGCGACGCCTTCGCTCGAATCGTGGCTGCATGCGCAGGAGGGCAGGTACGTGAGGCTCGACCTGCCGCGGCGCGCCGATCCGCGCGCGCGAATGCCGCAAGTGCGGTTTGCGGGCAGCAGGCCGCCCCGCGCCCAGGAGGGCATCGGCGAGCCGTTGCGCGCGGCGCTGGCGGCCCGGCTCGCCCGCGGCGAGCAATCGCTGGTGTTCGTAAACCGGCGCGGCTTCTCGCCGTCACTGCTGTGCTCGGCCTGCGGTTGGGAAGCGGACTGCCCTCGCTGCAGCGCGCGCTTGACCGTGCATCGCACGCCCGCGATGCTGCGCTGCCATCACTGCGGCCATGACGAAAGGTTGCCGCAGGCGTGTCCCGACTGCGGCAACGTGGACCTGTTGCCGCTCGGCTTCGGCACGCAGCGGCTGGAGCGCGTCCTCGCCGAAGCCTATCCGTCGGCGCGCATAGCGCGAATCGATCGTGACAGCACGCGCGCGCGCGGATCGTTTGCATTGATGCGCGACCAGATGACCGCCAACGAACTCGACATCCTTGTCGGAACGCAGATGCTGGCCAAAGGCCACGACTTCCCGCGGCTTACGCTCGTCGGCGTGCTGGGCGCCGACAATGCCCTGTACAGCGCGGATTTTCGCGCCACCGAGCGCCTCGCGGCGCTTTTGATGCAGGTCGCGGGCCGCGCGGGCCGCGCCGGACTGCAAGGCGAAGTCATCGTCCAGACCGACTTTCCCGATCATCCGGTCTATGCGGCTCTTTGCGCACACGATTACGCACGTTTTGCGGAAAGCCTGCTGGCGGAGCGGAAAATGGCGCAGTTGCCGCCATTCACGCACGTGGTCGTGCTGGCAGCGGAGGCCCATCATCGCGGCGACGTCGACGCCTTCCTGCGCGGTGCGCACGCGGCAGGACTCGCTCTCGCGGGCCCGGCCGCACAGGTCGAGATCTTCCCTCCGGTGCCGGCGCTGCTGGCACGCCGTGCCGGCTTCGAACGGGGGCAGGTCGTCGTGCAAAGCGCACGCCGCTCGGAATTGCAGCATTTCCTTCCACTCTGGCGAACCGCGCTCGCCGAACTGCCCGGCCGCAGGATCCGCTGGGTTCTCGACGTGGATCCGGCCGGCTTTGCGTGAACGCGGCTCCGCGCCGACCGGAACCGCCAGCGCGAACGGTTATAATTTGCGGCTTTGCGGCATGGCAACGCCACCCGACGACGCCCTGGCATGATCGACCTCAAGCAAAACCTGGAACAAGTCATCGGTGACGCGGTGCGCGTGATCGTGCCGGAGTTCGCGGACACGCCCGTCGGTCTTGACCGGCCCAAGCAGGCCGCGCATGGCGACTACGCGTCGAATATCGCGCTGTCGCTGGCGAAGCGCGCCAAGCGCAATCCGCGCGAACTCGCGCAGGCGTTGGTCGCAGCGCTTCCTGCATCGAGCATCATCGATCGCGCCGAAATTGCGGGCGCCGGATTCATCAACATTTTTGTCACGCATGCCGCACGCCAGGCGATCGTCGCACGCGTGTTGGCCGAACGCGACGCCTTCGGAAGGTCGCGCACGCATGCCGGCGAGAGGGTCATGGTCGAGTTCGTGTCGGCGAATCCCACGGGTCCCCTGCATGTCGGCCACGGCCGTCAGGCTGCGCTGGGCGATGCGATTGCGTCGCTGTTCGAATCTCAGGGCTATTCCGTCACGCGCGAGTTCTATTACAACGACGCGGGCCAGCAGATCCAGAATCTCGCACTGTCGGTACACGCCCGCGCGCAGGAATTGCTCGGCGAGACGATTGCGTTTCCGGAGGATGGCTATCACGGCGAGTACATCCGCGAGTTGGCGCAGCGCTACCTGGCGGAGGTGGGTCGCGATCCATGTCACCTGAGCGACCTCGATGCAATTCGCCGGTTCGCAGTCGCGCAATTGAGGGAGGAACAGGATCGCGACCTGCGCGCGCTCGGCGTCACGTTCGACCAGTATTTCCTCGAGAGTTCGCTGTACACGGACGGCAAGGTAGACGCCACGGTCGCGCGCCTGGCTGCATCGGGAAAGACCTACGAAAAGGACGGTGCGCTGTGGTTGAGGACCACGGACTACGGCGACGACAAGGACCGCGTGATGCGCAAGTCCGACGGCAGCTACACTTACTTCGTGCCGGACGTCGCGTACCACGTTACGAAATGGGAACGCGGATTCCCGAGGGTGATCAACATTCAAGGGGGCGACCATCACAGCACCGTCACCCGCGTGCGCGCCGGTCTGCAGGCGATGGGGTTGGGCATTCCGGCGGGCTACCCGGACTACGTGCTCCACAAGATGGTGACGGTGATGCGCGGCGGCGAGGAGGTAAAGCTCTCCAAGCGCGCGGGCAACTCCGTGTCGGTCCGCGACCTGATCGACGAGGCCGGGCGCGATGCCGTCCGCTTCTTCCTGGCGTCGCGCAAGGCCGATACGGAATTCGTTTTCGACATCGACCTCGCGCGCGCGAAGTCGGACGAGAATCCCGTGTATTACCTGCAATATGCGCACGCGCGAGTATGTTCGGTGCTGCGGCAGGCGGCCATGACGCCCGAATCGGCCATCGCGGAACTGGCCGGCGCCGACACGACGCCGCTGGTCAGCCCCTACGAAACGACGCTACTACGCCGTATCGCCGATTTTCCGGAGGAATTGGCCGCCGCGGCGCGCGACACAGCCCCCCATCAGGTGACTTTCTATCTCAAGGATTTGGCCCAGGAATTCCACAGTTACTATAATGCGGAACGTTTCCTGGTCGAGGATCCGACATTGAAGCGCGCGCGGCTGGCGCTTGTCGTGGCCTCGGGGCAGGTGCTGAAGAACGGCCTGGCGGTGCTCGGGATATCCGCTCCGAGCTCGATGTGAACAAACCGGATTGCTGCCTGCGATTTGTCGATTTGATGAAAACCTCGTGCAGGACCTGTCGCCGACCATGACACGCCACAAGAATCCGCGTTCCGCCCCCGCCACCCGCGCCAGGACCGTACGCGGCAACGGCCGCGGGGGCACGCTCATCGGCGTGTTCATCGGCCTGGTGATAGGGCTCTCGCTCGCCGCCGGGGTGGCGTATTACGTGACCAAGGCCAACTCGCCTTATGCGGCGCAGTCGCTCAAGGACTCACGCGATCCCGCGCGCGAAGCACTGCGCGACGCGGTCAAGGGCGGCAAGGCGGAAGCGGCGGCGGCCGAGAAACCGCGCTTCGACTTCTACAAGATCCTTCCCGGTGGCGAAGAGCCCAAGGTCCAGGTCGAGCGCAAGGCCGCGCCCGATCGCGTGGTCGTTGACCAGGCGAAGGATCGCGATGCCAAGGCGCCTGCTGCAGAGCCGGCGACCAAGGTAGCCACTGCCGAGCCGGCTGCCAAGGCCGTCAAGGCGGGAGAACGGTACTGGCTGCAGGCGGGATCCTTCGCCGCGGAAGGAGACGCCGAGAACCTGAAGGCCCAGCTGGCGCTCGCTGGCTGGGAGGCCGGCGTACAGCAGGGTACGCTGCCGGACAAAGGCGTCCGATATCGCGTCCGCCTGGGCCCGTACGACAACACCGATGAACTCAACCGGATCAAGTCCGAGCTGACGCGGAAGGGCTTCGACGCCGCGGTGATCAAGTTCTGATTCGGCACAGGGGCACCAGCCGGATTTCAGGAACGCAATGTCGGCCCGAAGGGTCCTATGACCGTTTGGGTACATTCGATTGGCGTGCGCGCTGGCGCACATTACTGGAGCATCCATGAACATCGAAGTTGCAGGAATCAGAAAATTTTCCTTCGCGATGCTGGCCGGGCTGCTGTTCGTCGCGGCGGCATCGGGCGCATCGGCGCAGGCGGTCGAGGGCAAGCAGTATTCGCGGATCAATCCGGTTCCCGTCGAAACCGGCAAGAAGATCGAGGTCATCGAATTCTTCTCCTACGGCTGTCCGCATTGCGCGGAATACGAGCCGTTCCTGATGGACTGGGTCAAGGCACAGCCGGCCGACGTCGCGTTCCGCCGGGTGCCCGTCATGTTCCAGCCGCGCTGGGTGGAACTGGCCAAGATCTATTACACGCTGGAGGCCATGGGCGAGGAAACGAAGATGTCGCCGGAAGTGTTCACCGCGATCCACGGCAAGGGCCTGGCGCTCTGGGAGCCGGCCAAGTTCTATGACTGGGCGGCGAGCAAGGGCCTCGATCGCAAGAAGGTCGAAGACATCTACAACTCGTTCTCGATGTCGGGCCGCATCAATCGCGCCAAGCAGCTTGCGCAGGCCTACAACATCCAGGAAGTTCCGATGATGGTCATCGACGGGAAATACCTGACGAGTCCGGCCCGCGCTGGATCGCATGCGTTGACACCCGTGGTCTTGACCGAGCTCGTGGCCAAGGCGCGCGCGGAGCGGCCGAAGTCCTGACCGCGATGCGCTGAACGATTTGGCGGGGCGCCCGGAGTGAAGGTCTTTCTCACGGGCGCATCTTCCGGAATCGGCGAGGCGCTCGCGCGGCATTACGCCGCACAGGGCGCCACTCTGGGCCTGTTTGCGCGACGCGAAGCCGAGCTCGCGCGCATCGCAAGCGCGCTGGCACCGGCAAGTATCGCCACCTATCCGGGCGACGTGCGCGATGCCGCTGCGCTGGCGCGCGCAGGAGCCGATTTCATCGCCCGCTTCGGCGTCCCCGATGTCGTCGTCGCAAATGCCGGCATATCGCGCGGCGTGCTGACCGGCGAGGCGATCGACATGCCTGTATTCAAGGACGTGTTCGACACGAACGTGCAGGGCATGGTGCAGACGTTCCAGCCTTTTGTGGCGGCCATGGTCGAAGCACGTCGCGGCACGCTGGTCGGTGTGGCCAGCGTGGCCGGATTTCGCGGCCTGCCTGGGTCGGGCGCGTACTCCGCTTCGAAGGCTGCGGCGACCACCTACCTCGAGAGCCTGCGCGTCGAACTCGCGGGAAGCGGCGTTGCCGTAGTAACGATCTGCCCTGGGTTCATCGCAACGCCGATGACCGCGCGCAACCCGTATTGGATGCCCTTTCTCCTCGCTCCCGACAAGGCGGCCAGGCTTGTCGCGCGCGCTATCGACCGGCGACGCCGGTTTTATGTGCTGCCGTGGCAGATGGCGTGGGTCGGCCGGCTGCTGAAGTTGCTGCCCCGTCCCGTCTACGATTTCGCGTTCAGGCGCGCCGGACGCAAGCCGCGGCAGTCCGCCTGAAGCGCAGCGGTCACGGCATAGCAAAAAATAGGGGCCACCCCTGACGGGCAGCCCCTGGTGTGCCGCGGTGATGCGAAGAAGTTGAGAGAGCGCTAGATCGGCAGGCGGAAACCGACGGTCACGGCCCAGAAATCGCCGTTGCTCTTGCCGGCCGATGCATTGCCCGCAATGTAGCCTGTGACGCCGCCGAAGTCCTTGCTTAGCCCTAGGTCGAACAGCGCGTAGTTTTCGTCGGGCTTGGAAATCGGCAGCACGTACGTGCCGCCCAGGAGGACCGGGCTCGCCGAGATTTCGCGGGCGTCATTCTTGAAATCGTACTCCCACGTGGCGCGTGCGAACGGACGCCAGCCGCTCCAGTTGCCCGTGACCTGCCAGCCAAGGCTGGAAAGGAAAACTTCATTTTCCTGCTGGCCATAGGTGAGCGCCGTACTGCTGCTTCCCTGCTCGCTGAACTGCCGCACAACGACCTTGTCCCAGGTCAGCTTGCCGAAAGGGCCGTGCTCCCATCCACCCTGCTTGAACCAGTAGCCGCCGAGAACGCGCGCGATGGTCTGGTAGCCGTTGGTCTGGCCGCTTTCCGTGCGTGTCGCTACGCCCAGCGCGATGTTGCGCTTGACGCTGCTGTAATCAAGGTTGCCGGCGCCGAAGGTTCCGCCGACATACCAGGGACCGTCGCCATACCCCATGTACAGCGTCATCATGGGCTCCTTCAGCTTGAAGTTGCCGCCGCTGTTGTCGAAATCCCCCTTGTATTCGGAATAGGTGAACGCCAAGCCGGCCAGTATGCGTTCGGTCACGAGCATGTCGCCGCCTACCGCAACCGTGTTGATGTTGCCGCTGCTGGACAACGCGGTGCCCGTAATGTCTTCGCCGGCATAGTCATAGGATGCCCACGTCTGGAACCTGCGCGCACTTGCCGACGTGGCCGCCCGATCGATGCCGGACATCATGCGGCCGTCGACCGCCCGCCAGCTGGCACGCTCGACGCCCATCGGCGCGTCACCGAGCGCGGCCATTTGTTCCGGACCCTCGATAAAGGAGATGGCGTAGTCGGCAAAGAGCTGGTGGCCCGCCGTGGTCGGATGCGAATCATTCGAGAACAGGTAGGTCTGCGGTGCGTTGGCCGAAACCAGCGTTGCCGGCGTGCAAAGGTAGGCCGTCGAAACGGTGCAGGCCGGCGTGGTGGTGTTCGTGATGCCGTACAGCGCGGGATTGGCCAGGATTTCGTTGAACAGCGCGTACGTGTTGAGGCGGAGGGTATTTCCGCCGACATTATTCAGCGTCGCCTGCAGACTATTGTTGAACAAGGACACCAGTTGCGAAACGGCCGACGCCTGGCCGGAGCCAGTTGCGAAAGGCGTGCGTCCGAGATCCGGCAGATTCCAGGCCATCACGAGACCCGCACCGGCGGCATGCAAGATTGCCACCTGCTTGCCGAGGTCGATTCCGGACTGGCCAAGCGAGGCCTGAACGGCGGCGGGCGTGGTCTGGCCGGCCCGCAACAGCCCCAGCTGCCAGAAGAAATCATTGCCGCCTCCAAAGACCGAATAGATTGCATTGGGGTCCACGCTACCCTTGGCAAGGAAATTCTGTACCTGAGTCGCGATGGGCGTCGCGCCCGCGGTAGGCGCTTCCGGTGGAATCCCCGGGAGGATGGTGGTCTGTGCGCCGCCCTGCGCATAGTTGGTACCGCCGGGCTGGTTGGAGGGAATGGCGACCGTGCCGAAATTCGCGGAAAACAATTGTGACCACACCGGTCCCGGATTCGTCGTGAACAGTCCAGTACCCGGAGGCACGACCGGTTTGAAATAGCCGGAATCCGTGAGGCTGTCGCCGAAATAGATAACATTGCTGAACTGCGCGGAGGCGATGCCATTGCAAAGTGCGAGTGCGATTGCGCCGGCAACGAACGACGGACGGAAACCCCGCATGTTGATTCTCCTCGGTGATGGGCTGGAATTGCCGCAGACTCAAAGTGGCCCGCTTAGGAACGGGAAAGTTTAGCGCAAATCGGGCCTCCCTGCCTCGGGACTCCGGTCAACGTCCTCCACCTTCCACGCGTTCTTGCAAACATGCCGCCGAGCTTTCAGACGCAACGATCGCAGCGCATGGTGCTGCACCGCGCGATCCCGCGCGGCGTCGTCGCCGGCTTGTTCGCGCTGCTCGCGCTTGCCTGCATGCTGCCGTCGCCGGCGCGCGCGGATGACGACCTGGCTCCGCGCGTCGGTCGTGTCGCCGACGTCGGCGGCGAATTGTTCCTGGCGCCGCAGGATGCACCTGAGCAGTGGGTCGCCATCGGCATTAACTACCCGGTGGCGAGCGGCGACAATATTTGGGTGAGCAATGACGGCCGCGCCGAAATCGACTTCGGCCTCGGGCAGTTCCGCCTCGCGGCCAACACCAGCCTGCATCTTTCGCGGCTGGACGATGCCAATTTCGCGCTGTATGTCGCACAGGGCCAGGTCATCCTCCGCGTGCGCGTGCTGGAGCTGGGCGAAACCGCGCGCATCGACACGCCGAACAGCCAGATCGCCCTTACGCGTCCCGGTCTCTATCGCATCGAGGTGTCGGAGGACCGGCAACACACCCAGCTCGCCGTGCGCGAAGGCGAGGCGGTGGTCGATACCGGCAACGTCGTGCAGCAGATCCTGCCGGGCCAGAGCGCGACGCTGGACGGCGACGCGCCGGCTTCTGCGCAATTGCGCAACGGCGTGACTACCGACGGCTTCGACACATGGAGCGCGAATCGCGACCGCCGCTACGACCGCAATCGCGTCAATGCACCCGTGTCGCGGCAGATGGTCGGCTCTTCGGACCTGGACGACTACGGCGCATGGGACACCGCTCCGGAGTATGGCGCGGTGTGGTATCCGGCCAACGTTGCGGAAGACTGGGCGCCGTATCGCAATGGCTATTGGACCGAGGTCGCCGTCTGGGGGCCGACCTGGGTCGATGCCGCGCCGTGGGGTTACGCACCGTTCCACTACGGCCGCTGGGTACACATTCGCGGCCGCTGGGGATGGTGTCCGGGCGGCTACGTGGCAAAGCCCGTATGGGCACCTGCGCTGGTCGGCTGGGTTGGTGGGCCGGGATGGCGCGTTGCCGGCCGTTCCGGGACGCCGATCTATGGCTGGGTTCCGCTGGGTTGGGGTGAGGCCTACCATCCGCGATGGAAAGGCTGCTCGGACGCGTGTTGGGCCCGCTACAACAAGCCGTACGCCGTGAACACCGCAGTCCGCCGCAATGCCAACCCCGACCGCTACGCCAATTCGTCGGCTCCCGGCGGCCTTACCGCCGTGCCAGCGCCGGCCCTTGCCGGACGCAGGCCCATTGCGGCCAATCTTGTCCCGGTGTCCGCCGGTGCCGTCGCCAATGCGCCGGCGCTGGATACGCCCCCAGTGCGGCCGGAGATCCGCCAAAGCCCTGGCATCAGACCCGGAAACGGAATTCCCATACCGGCGTCTGCTGCGTATGCGCCGGCCATGCGAACGCCCAGGACCGCGTCGCAATCGGGCACAACGCCCATCCAGGGGTTGTCAGTCCCGGTACCGCGGGCTGCGCCGCCCGAACCCGCTCTGGCTGCGCCCAGTGTTGCGCCGACGGCCGCCAAGGCCGTTACTCCTGCCCAGGGAGTGAGCGCTGACACTCTGCGACCTCCCCGATCGCAGGCCGCTCCTCCCGTTCCGCAGTCGATACCGAGTCTGGTATCCCCCACTGTCGCCGAATCCCCGCGACGCATTCAGCCGGGATCCCAGCCGGTCCCGGCAACGGCTGCAACCGTCCCCGCCGCGCCGGTCAATCAAGGCTATGTCCCGCCACCGCCCCGGGCGATACCGGTACCAATGCGCGAATCAAGACCTACGCCCACGTTGCCAGTCCCCGCCGCGGGGCTTGCGGCGCCGCAGGTGGCTCCGCGAGCTCCGCAGGTCGCACAGCCCGCCGCCGTTGCCCCGGCTCCCTATGCGGTTCCCGCCGCGCCAACAGTGGCAGCGCCGGGCGGGCGCGCCACCGAGCCACCTAAAGCGGACAAACCCTCGACGCCAGTGCTTCGCGGTCCCGGGGACTCCCCGGCCAAGTAGGAATACGCAGCGCGCCGCGGGCCGCGGCGGTCAGTTCGCGACGAGCGCTAGTCGCTTGCCGCCATCGACGAGCTTGACTCGCTCGCCGGCGACGACGGCGGGCTGGCTGCTGTAGTTGAAAGTGCGCAGCGTGCCGCTGTCCATGCGGATCGCCACGGACCACGATGTCTTGGTCTTGGTGTTCTTTTCGATCTGGTTGCCGGCGACTGCACCCAGTCCCGCACCGGCGATGGTAGCCACGGTATTGCCGCGGCCACTGCCGATCTGGTGTCCGACGACGCCGCCCACGACACCCCCGGCGACCATGCCGACGCCGGACGACTGTCCCTTCTGTTGAATTGCGTTGACCGATTGCACGACGCCGCAATCGTTACAGGAAGGCTGCGCCAGCAACGGGCCGGTGCAGACAACCGATGCGGCGAGCAACATGAGATAGCGAAAGAAGATTTGCTTCATGAGAGGGACTTTGCCTGTTTAGCGTAAAGGTTTGGCGAAAAATTCAGCGGCCGTCGGCGCGCACTCGTGCGTACGATCCCGGCGCCGCCTCGATGACCCTGAGTTTGCCCTTGCCGGGCACCCGCGCCGGGACCTCTCGTCCAAGCTCGGGTTCCACCCATTTCCTCCAATCGGTCCACCACGAACCTTCGTGTTGCTTCGTGCCCGCGAACCAGGCGTCCGGTTCGGCGGGCAACTTGTCGTTCGTCCAGTAGCCGTACTTGTTGGCAGAAGGGGGATTGACCATCCCGGCGATGTGACCGGAGCCGGACAACACGAATTTCGCCTTGCCCTTCATCAGCTTCTGTCCGGCGTACGTGGTCTTCCACGGCGCGATGTGGTCCTCGATCGCCGATACGAAGTAAGTGGGGACGGTGACCTTGGAAAGATCGATCTTGACCCCGGCGAGCGTCAGACCGCCAGGCACGGTCAGCAGATTCTTCATGTACAGGTTGCGCAGGTAGAAGCTGTGCATAGCCGCGGGCATGCGCGTCGAATCGCAATTCCAGTGCAGCAGGTCGAACGGGAACGGATCGCGGCCCAGCAGGTAATTGTTGATGACGAACGACCAGATGAGATCGTTGGCGCGCAGCATGTTGAACGTGCCGGCCATTTCGCTGCCCTCGAGGTACCCGCGTTCGTTCATCTTCTTCTCGAGCGAGCTGACCTGCTCCTCGTCGATGAAGACTTCGAGCTCGCCCGCCGCCGAGAAGTCGATCAGCGATGTCATGAAAGTAGCCGACGCGATCCGCTTCTGCTTCTTCACGGCGAGCCACGCCAGCGAGGCGGCGAGCAACGTGCCACCCAGGCAATAGCCGATCGCGTTCACGTCCTTTTCGCCCGTGGCCTTTTCGACGGCATCGAGCGCCGCCAGCAGGCCTTCGGTCACGTAGTCCTCGAAATTCTTGTGCGCCAGCTTTTCATCCGGATTCACCCACGAGATGATGAACACGGTCAGCCCTTCTCCCGTAGCCCAGCGCAGGAAGGAATTTTTCTCGCGCAGGTCCAGGATGTAGTACTTGTTGATCCACGGCGGGATCACCAGCAGCGGACGCTTCCATTGTTTTTTCGTCGCCGGCTCGTACTGGATCAGCTGCATCAGGTCGTTCTGGAAGACGACCTTGCCCGGCGTGGTGGCGATGTTGACGCCGAGTTCGAACGCCTTGGTGTCCGTCATCGAGATCTTGAGCTTGCCGTTGCCTCGCTCGATGTCGTCCAGCAGATTGTTGAGGCCCTTTACCAGGTTCTGCCCGCCGGACGCGATGGTCTCGCGATATACCTCGGGATTGGTCAGCGCGAAGTTCGACGGCGCCAGCGCGTCGATGTACTGGCGCGTGAAGAAGTTGACCTTCCTCTTCGTGTGCTCGTCCAGGCCTTCGACGTTGGCGACTTCGTCGTGCAGCCAGCGCGAAGTGATGAGATAGCTCTGCTTGATGTAGTCGAACAGGAAGTGCTCGTGCCAGTCCTCGTGCTTGAAGCGCTTGTCGCCTTGCGCGGGAATGGCGACGGGTTCGGTCGCGCCGCCCATCATCTTCAGCATCGAACCCTGCCAGAGGTTCACATAGTCCCACCACAGGTTCATCTGCGATTCGGCGAGCCGCGCCGGGTTCGCGAGCATCTGCGCGGCCACTTCCATGAACGCCTTGCCGAGACCCAGCTCATCGGACGGCACCGCGTGGCCCTTGCCGGCATTGCGCGCGGCGAATTCGCCGATCATCTTGGCGCTTTTTTCCGCCGCCGACGCGAGCGATTCGGCAAGAGCAATGGGATCGTAGGGGGGCTTCGATTCGGTGACAAAGGTGGACATGGTGAGTCTCTTGGTTGGTCAGACTAGCGGAACTTCCGGGTGGTGAAGCGAACGGCGCCGTCGGCCGCGACGCAACGCGAGATGCGGGCGCCGTGCCACAAGTGGTTGAGGTGGGCGATGGCCTCGCCCATCGCGAAAAACCGCTGCTGCAGGTCGAGTTCGCGCCGGAACAGGATCGGCACCAGGTCCGCGGCGCTGACCGGTGCTGCAGCGACGTCGACCGCGTGCTGCAGCTCGGCCAGTCGGTCGGCGTGATGCGTCTGCAGTTGCGCGACGCGCAACGCTATTCCTCGAAACGGCAAGCCATGCGAGGGCAGCACAAGCGTCTCGGGCGGAAGCAACGCCGTCGCGGCAATGGAATCAAGAAAGCGCGCCAGCGGGTCCCCGTCCGGATCGGATGGTGAAGTGCTCACGTTGGTGCTGATGCGCGGCAGCAGCATGTCCCCGGAAATGAGCAATCCGCGCTCCGTCGAGTGCAGCGATGCGTGGTCGGGAGAGTGACCGTGACCGCAGATCACTCGCCACGGCGACCCGCCAGCGACCACGTCATCGCCATCGAGGATGCCGCGGAAACCGAGCGGCGCTTCCGGTACGCCGCGTCGGTAGGCGTTGCCGCGGGCCGCCAGCGCCGCCACGAAGTCGGCCGCCATGCCGTGCGCCGCGAACAACGCGCAGATGTCCACGTGCGAATGCGTCGCACGCTGGTCCAGCACTGCGTGCGCGGTCAGGAACTCGGCCTGCGTCATGACCACGGGGCAAGCGAAGCGCTCCATCAGCCACCGGGCATTGCCCAGATGATCTGGATGGTAGTGCGTGACAATGATCCGCCTGACCGGCAGGCCGCCAAGCGTCCGCTCGAAATGCATTTCCCAGAGCCCGCGCGTCGCCGCGTCGCCATAGCCACAATCGACGACGGTCCAGCCGTCGCTCTCCTCCAGCAGCCACAGGTTGATATGGTCGAGCGCGAACGGCAGCGGCATCCTGATCCACAGCACGCCGGGCGCGACGGCCAGTGCTTCGCCTGGCGCCGGAGGAGCGGCAAACGGATGATCTAGTCGCGGTGGTTGAGGGGCGTTCATGGCGTCTGGTACCAGCAATCCAATATGGTATCGTGCCCGGAGCGTTTCGCCGTCCCCTGTTTGCGGTGCCGTTCATCCACTCCGTCGCGACTCCATGTCTTCTGCCCGTACTTCCGCCCCGAAGGCGTTGAACCGCGAGTCGACCTATACGATCTCGGACCTCGCCCGCGAGTTTGCGCTGACGACGCGCGCCATTCGCTTCTACGAGGACGAAGGCTTGATCGCGCCGACCCGCCAGGGCCGGGTGCGCGTCTACGGCGAGCGCGAGCGCGTACGCCTGAAGCTGGTCCTGCGCGGCAAGCGCCTCGGCTTGGCGCTGGCCGAGATCGCCGAACTGCTCGATCTGTACGAAATCGCGCGCAACGAACGGGCGCAACTCGCCAAGTTTCTCGACTTGCTGGCCGACCGGCGCGGCCGCCTGATGCAGCAGAAGGAGGATATCGACGCCGTGCTTGCGGAGATCGACGGGGTCGAGAAGGAATGCCGGCGGCGGCTGAAGGAAGACGGCGCGGCGGCACGGGCAGCGGGACGCGCGCAGGGCGACCCGGGTGGACGGCGGCCGCTCCCGCGCCCGAGCGGCGCCCGAGGCAGTTGACGTTTACGTAAACGTCATACACGATACGCGGCTTGGCCCCGGCGGCGCTGGTTTCGCCAGACCGGCCGGGTCTGCCCCAAGGAGCGCAATGGCCGAAGCCATGAAAGATCCGACGTTCGTCGCCAAGGATGCGGGTTACGCTCAACGCGTCCGCGCAAGCTTTGCGCGGCAGGGCGCGATGACGCTGATTGGCGCGGAAATGACCGAGCTTGCGCCCGGCTATTGCGCGATTTCAATTCGGCCCAAGCCGGAGATTCTGCAGCAGCACGGATACGTCCATGCCGGGATCGTCGCGACAATTGTGGATTCTGCCGGCGGCTACGCAGGGTTTACGCTGTTCCCGGCGGAGAGTTCGGTGCTGACGGTGGAGTTCAAGCTCAACCTGCTGGCGCCCGCGATCGGCGACCGGCTCGTCGCGGAAGGCTTCGTCATCAAGCCGGGCCGCACGCTCGCGATCACGCGCGGCGAAGTGCACGCGGAAACCGGCGGCAAGCGTACGCTGGTAGCGCTGATGCAGCAGACGCTGATCGTCATGCACGGCAAGCCGGACGCCTAGGTCAGGCACAAAGGACAGACGATGCTCAATTTCCCCGCGCTCGACTTCAACCATGGCGAGACAATCGACATGCTGCGCGCGACGGTGCAGCAGTTCGCGGCCGACGAGATCGCGCCTCGCGCCACGGCCATCGATCACGCCAATCTGTTTCCCGCCGACCTGTGGCGGAAGATGGGCGACCTGGGGCTGCTCGGAATCACCGTGGAGGAAGACTACGGCGGCACCGCGATGGGCTACCTGGCGCACGTCGTTGCGATGGAGGAGATTTCGCGCGCCTCGGCGGCGGTCGGCCTCTCCTATGGCGCGCATTCGAATCTGTGCGTCAACCAGATTCGCCGCAACGGCAGCGAGGCGCAGAAGCAGCGTTACCTGCCGAAGCTCATCAGCGGCGAGCACGTCGGCGCGCTCGCGATGAGCGAACCGGGGTCCGGTTCGGACGTCGTGTCCATGCGCTTGCGCGCGGACCGGCAGGGTAGCGGAACGTCGGAGCGGTTCCTGCTCAACGGCAACAAGATGTGGATCACGAACGGGCCCGAGGCGAACACGCTCGTCGTCTACGCCAAGACGGACGTCCAGGCCGGCCCCAAAGGCATCACCGCGTTCGTGATCGAGAAGGGAATGAAGGGCTTCTCGACGGCGCAGAAGCTCGACAAGCTGGGTATGCGCGGATCGAACACCTGCGAACTCGTTTTCCAGGACTGCGAGGTGCCAGCCGAGAACATCCTTGGCCAGGAAGGGCGCGGCGTGAACGTGCTGATGAGCGGCCTGGACTACGAGCGCGCCGTGCTGGCCGCCGGCCCCGTCGGCATCATGGCGGCGTGCATGGACGTTGTGCTGCCCTATGTCCACGAGCGCCAGCAGTTCGGGCAGCCGATCGGCGAATTCCAGCTGATGCAGGGAAAGGTCGCCGACATGTATTCGACGATGATGGCATGCAAGGCCTACGTCTACGCTGTCGCGCAGGCCTGCGATCGCGGCGCGACGACGCGCAAGGACGCGGCCGGTGCCATACTCTATGCTGCGGAAAAGGCGACGTGGATGGCAGGCGAAGCCATCCAGGCGCTGGGCGGCAACGGCTACATCAACGAGTATCCGACCGGCCGGCTGTGGCGCGATGCGAAGCTTTACGAAATCGGCGCGGGGACGTCCGAGATCCGCCGGATGCTCATCGGCCGCGAGCTGTTCAACGAGACCAAATAGCGATGGCGCTCGCCCTCAAGCCGGCTTGCGAGAAGTGCGCGGCGCCGCTGCCGGCGGACTCCGCCGCCGCGCGCATCTGCAGCTTCGAATGCACGTTCTGCGCGACATGCGCCGAAGCCATGCGAGGCCGCTGCCCCAATTGCGGCGGAGAACTGGTGGCACGGCCGAGACGAAAGTCCGGAACCGAATGAACAGAGGAACCTGTCATGCAGAATGATCCGATCGTGATTGTGGGCGCCGCGCGCACGCCGATGGGCGGCTTTCAGGGCGACTTCGCTTCGCTCTCCGCAAGCGACCTGGGCGCCGTGGCGATCAAGGCAGCGGTGGAGCGCGCCGGCATTGCACCCGGCGACGTGCAGGAGGTGCTGTTCGGAAATTGCCTGATGGCAGGACAGGGGCAGGCCCCGGCACGCCAGGCCGCGCTGAAGGCCGGGCTGCCGATATCGGTCAATTGCACGACGCTGTCCAAGATGTGCGGCTCGGCGATGAAAGCGACGATGCTGGCGCACGATGGACTCGTCGCGGGGTCGAACGACGTGGTGGTCGCGGGCGGAATGGAGAGCATGACCAACGCGCCGTACCTGATGCCGAAGGCGCGCGGTGGCTACCGGATGGGGCACCAGCAGGTGTACGACCACATGTTCCTGGACGGCCTCGAGGACGCCTATGACAAGGGACGCCTGATGGGGTCCTTCGCCGAGGATTGCGCCACGAAATACACGTTCAGCCGCGAAGCGCAGGACCAGTTCGCGCTGGAATCGCTGTCCCGCGCGCTTGCTGCCAACAACGACGGCACGTTCGCGTGGGAGATCGCGCCGGTCACGGTGCCGGGCCGCAAGGGCGATGTGCTGATCGACAAGGATGAGCAACCGGCCAAGGCATCGCCGGACAAGATACCGGGATTGAAGCCGGCGTTCCGCAAAGACGGCACGGTGACGGCGGCCAATTCGAGCTCGATCTCCGATGGTGCCGCCGCCTTGGTACTGATGAAACGTTCGGAAGCCGAGCGGCGCGGATTGAAGCCGCTGGCGGTGATCGTCGCGCACGCGACGCACGCGCAGGAGCCCGCGTGGTTCTCAACGGCGCCCATCGGAGCCATCGAAAAACTCTATGCCAAGACGGGATGGAGTTCGAAGGACGTCGACCTGTTCGAGATCAACGAGGCATTCGCGGTCGTGACCATGGCGGCGATGAAGGACCACAATCTTCCGCGCGAGCGGGTGAACGTCCATGGCGGAGCCACGGCGCTGGGACATCCGGTTGGCGCGTCGGGAGCGCGAATCATCGTCACGCTGATCGGCGCGCTGCGCAAGCACGGGAAGAAGCGGGGCGTTGCCGCGCTGTGCATCGGCGGTGGAGAGGCCACGGCGATCGGCATCGAATTGCCGTGATGGCCCTTCCGCGAACTTCGGTCAAGGAGAGGGAATGATTGCGCTCGACAGCCTGGCGTTGTACGTGGTCGCGTGCGTGCTGCTGGTGCTGACGCCGGGACCCAATCTCATGTATCTGATTTCGCGCACGCTGTGCCAAGGACGCACGGCCGGCATCGTTTCGCTCGCCGGCACGACCAGCGGCCTTTTGTTCTATGCGCTGGCCGCCGCCTTCGGACTCACGGCGGTATTCGTGGCAGTACCGCTGCTGTTCGACGTCGTGCGCTGGGCCGGTGCGGCGTATCTGCTGTGGCTCGCCTGGGACGCGGTCCGGCCGCGCGGTAGCGGAGGCCTCTTCGCGCGGCGCGATCTGCCGCCGATCTCGCCCAGGGTTCTCTACCGCACCGGCATTCTCACCAGCATCCTCAACCCGAAGGTCGCGCTGTTCTACCTCGCGCTGTTCCCGCAATTCGTCGATCCCTCGCGCGGCAGCGTGCTGTTGCAGTCGCTGGTCCTGGCCGCGGTGCAAATAGCGATCGCCTTCGCCGGCGACCTGCTGTTCGTTCTCGCGGCGGCGAGCGTCGCGCGCTGGCTGGCCGAGCGTCCGGCGTGGGTCACCGCGCAACGCTGGGTGCTGGGCGGCGTGTTCGGCGCCATTGCCGTCAAGCTCGCTCTCGATTCGCGGCGATGACGCCGGAGCGCAGCCTAACGGGCGTGTACGTCAAGCTCGCGCTGGTGGCCGCGACCTGGGGTAGCACGTTCATCGCCGGGCGCATCGTCTCGGCGCAGATGTCCGCACCCGTCGCGGCGCTCGGCCGCTTCGTGATCGCGACCGCGACGCTGCTTCTCCTCGTGCTGATTCTCGAGCACGGCCTGCCCCGGCTCTCGTGGCGCAAGTGGCTGCAGTTCACGTTGCTGGGCGCCATCGGCGTCGCAACCTATGCACTGCTATTCATGTATGCGCTGCAGACGGTCACGGCATCGCGTGGCGCGCTGATCATGGCGCTGATTCCCGCTGCGACGCTGGTCGGTGGTGCGATGTTCCTGCATGAACCGTTGACGCGGCCGCGCGTGCTGGGCATCGCGCTGGCATTGATCGGCGTCGCGGTGGACTTGGGCGACGGCAATCCGCTGCGCATGTTTACGGGCCCCGTCGGGATCGGCGAAATCGCGATGTTCGGCTGCGTGCTCGCGTGGTCGGCCTACACGCTGTTGGGCAAGCGCGTGCTGGGCGAAGGCATGTCGCCGCTTGTCGCGACCACCTTTGCCGCGCTGACCGGCACCGCGATCCTGGTCATTGCCAGCGCCGCGCTGGGCGAACTCGCACTGCCGAAAGCGGATTGGAAAGGCTGGCTGGCGCTCGCGTTCATGGGCGTGCTCGGGACCGCCATTGCCTACTTCTGGTTCTTCGACGGCGTCAAGGTGATAGGTCCCGCGCGCGCGGCGGTGTTCATCAATCTCGTTCCCATAGTGGCGATCATTCTTGGCGTCGTACTGCTCGGCGAACCGCTGAAATGGTCGATGGTGGTCGGCGCGGCGATGGTCGTCTCGGGCGTGTGGATCATCAACCGCGCTCAGGCGTCCAGCCCCTCGCCGGTCACGGCCGGCTCCAGGTGACCTCATGCTGCTGAGCGAAGAACAGCAACTGGTCCGCGACACGATGCGCAGTTTCGCGGAACGGGAACTCGCGCCGAATGCGGCGCGCTGGGATCGCGAATCGCACTTCCCGCGGGAACAGCTGCGCGCGCTCGGTGAACTGGGCGCAATGGGCATGGTCGTGCCCGACCTCTGGAATGGCGCAGGCATGGACTACGTATCGCTCGCCGTGGCCCTCGAGGAGATCGCCGCCGGTGACGGCGCGACGTCCACCATCGTCAGCGTGCAGAACTCCGTCGTGTGCGGTCCCATCAACGCGTACGGCACGGATGCGCAGAAGGAGAAGTATCTGAAGCCGCTCGCGCGAGGTGAGTGGCTGGGTTGCTTCTGCCTGACCGAGCCGCATGTCGGATCGGATGCGGGCGCCATCACGACGCGCGCCGAGCGTCGCGGCGACCGCTACGTGATCAACGGAGTCAAGCAGTTCATCACGACGGGCGCCAACGCCGACGTCGCCGTCGTTTTCGCCGTCACGGACAAGGCGGCGGGCAAGAAGGGCATTTCCGGATTCATCGTGGACGCCAAATCCGCGGGCTATGTCGTCGCGCGCGTCGAGGAAAAACTCGGCCAGCACGCATCCGACACGGCGCAACTCCTGTTCGAGAATTGCGAAGTGCCCGCGGGAAACCTGCTGGGCGCGGAAGGCGCGGGCTACCGCATCGCCTTGTCGAATCTCGAGGCTGGCCGCATCGGCATTGCGGCGCAGGCGGTCGGCATGGCGCGCGCGGCGCTCGACGCCAGCATCGTCTATGCGCGCGAGCGAGTGAGCTTCGGCAAGCCTATCGCCGACCACCAGGCCGTCAATTTCCGCCTTGCCGACATGGCGGTTCAGGTCGAGGCCGCGCGCCAGCTCATCTGGCACGCGGCGACGCTGCGCGACGCCGGGCTGCCCTGCCTGAAGGAGGCGTCGATGGCCAAGCTCTTCGCGACGGAGATGGCCGAGCGCGTCGCGTCCGACGCGATTCAGATCCATGGCGGTTATGGTTATGTCTCCGACTTTCCCGTCGAGCGCATCTATCGCGACGTGCGCGTGTGCCAGATCTATGAAGGCACCAGCGACATCCAGCGGCTGGTGATCGGCCGCGCCATCTGCGGATGACCATGCGCGAGCCCATCGACTTCTACTTCGATTTCTCGTCGCCTTACGGCTACATGGCGGCGCAGAAGATCGACGCGCTGGCGGCGCAATACGACCGTACCGTCGACTGGAGACCAATGCTGCTTGGCGTCGTCTTCAAGCAGACCGGAATGGCGCCGCTGACGCAGATCCCGATCAAGGGCGACTATTCGCGGCGCGACTTCGAGCGCAGCGCGCGCTTCCACGGCGTGCCATTCCGGATGCCGGCGGTGTTCCCGATCGCATCGCAAGCGCCGTCGCGCATCGTGCTGTGGGCGAAGGCGCAGGATCCCGCATTCGCGGCGAAGGCAACGCTGGCGCTTTATCGCGCCTATTTCGTCGACGGTCTCGACATTTCAAGTCCCGACACCGCGGCGGATGTCGCGGGCAAGGCAGGATTCGACCGGACGGCCGCCCGCGCCTGCATCGACGACCCGGCGATCAAGGAGGCGTTGAAACGTGGCGTCGACGTTGCGATTTCCGCCGGCGTCTTCGGCTCGCCGTTCATCGTCGTCGACGGCGAGCCGTTCTGGGGACTCGACCGCTTCGACCAGGTCGAGCGCTGGCTCGCGCACGGAGGGTTCTAGGCATGGCCGATTACGTACTTCATTGCTTCGCGCAGTCCGGCAACGCGTACAAGGCGGCTTTGGCGCTGGCGCTGGCGGGTGCCGACTGGGAGCCGCGCTTCGTCGACTATTTCGGCGGCGAGACGCGCACGGCGGATTATCGCGCGCTGAACCTGATGGGCGAGGTGCCGATTCTCCTCCACAACGGACTGGTGTTGTCTCAATCGGGCGTCATCCTCGATTACCTCGCAGAAGCGCTTGGACAGTTTGGCCCCGACGACGCCGCCGAGCGGCGGGAGATCCTGCGCTGGATGTTCTTCGACAACCACAAGCTGACGAGTTACACGGCGACGCTCCGGTTCATGCGGACGTTCGGCGACGCGCCCGATCCGGTGATCCTCGCGTTCCTGCGTGGGCGAGCCGAAACGGCGTGGGGAATACTCGATTCGCATCTGGCCGGGCGCCGCTTTGTCGTCGGCGAGCACCTGACCATCGCCGATTTCTCGCTGTGCGGATACCTGTTCTGGCCGGAGGAAATCGGTGTCGACTGGAACAATTACCCGCACATCCGCGATTGGCTCGCGCGGATCGCGGCGCTGCCCCGCTACAAGCCTCCCTACGAACTGATGCCCGGCCACCCGAGGCCGGGTGCGCATTGACGGGAACGAACGATGCCCGTGATCGAAACCCGGCTCAACACCCGTGACCCCGCATTCGCGCTGAATCGCGACGCAATGGCGGCGCTCGTCGCCGACCTGCGCGAGAAGCTGGCCGTCATCGAGCAGGGCGGTGGCGCCGCGCCCAGCGCCAAGCACACGGCGCGCGGCAAATTGCTGCCGCGGGAGCGCGTGCGCGCGCTGCTCGACCCGGGAAGCCCGTTTCTCGAATTCTCGCAGCTCGCGGCGTACGGCATGTACAAGGACAACATCGCTGCGGCGGGAATCATCACGGGCATCGGGCGCGTGAGCGGCCAGGAGTGCGTGATCGTGTGCAACGACGCCACGGTCAAGGGCGGCACCTACTATCCGCTCACCGTGAAGAAACACCTGCGAGCGCAGGACATCGCGCGCGAGAATGGCCTGCCGTGCATCTACCTGGTTGACTCCGGTGGCGCCAACCTGCCCAACCAGTTCGACGTGTTTCCCGATCGCGACCACTTCGGGCGCATCTTCTACAACCAGGCGACGATGTCGGCGCTGGGCATTCCGCAGGTCGCCGTGGTCATGGGTTCGTGCACGGCGGGCGGCGCTTATGTCCCGGCGATGTCGGACGAGTCGATCATCGTCCGCGAGCAGGGGACGATCTTCCTTGCGGGCCCGCCGCTGGTGAAGGCCGCGACCGGCGAGATCGTCAGCGCCGAGGACTTGGGCGGTGCCGACGTGCATACCCGCGTGTCCGGCGTCGCCGACCACTTCGCGCAGAACGACCATCACGCGCTCGCGATCGCCCGCAATATCGTCGGCAATCTGAATCGCGTGAAGCAGGTGACGCTCGACGTGCGGCCGCCGGTTGATCCGATCTATGCGCCGGAGGAAATCTATGGCGTCATCCAGGCCGACATCAAGAAACCCTACGACGTACGCGAGGTGATCGCACGCATCGTCGACGGCAGCGAGTTCGACGAATTCAAGGCGCGCTATGGCGCGACTCTGGTCACCGGCTTCGCGCGCATCTGGGGCTATCCGGTGGGCATCGTCGCCAACAACGGCGTGCTTTATTCCGAGTCGGCGCAGAAAGGCGCGCATTTCATCGAACTGTGCGCGCAGCGCGGCATTCCGCTGCTCTTCCTGCAGAACATCACCGGCTTCATGGTCGGGCAGAAGTACGAGGCGGGCGGCATCGCCAAGGACGGCGCCAAGATGGTGACCGCCGTTTCGTGCGCTCAGGTTCCGAAGTTTACGGTGATCATCGGCGGAAGCTACGGCGCCGGCAACTACGGCATGTGCGGCCGTGCGTTCAACCCGCGTTTCCTGTGGATGTGGCCGAACGCGCGCATCTGCGTGATGGGCCCGGAGCAGGCGAGCAGCGTGCTGGCCACCGTCAAGCGCGAGCAGATCGAGAAGTCCGGCAAGACCTGGTCGAACGAGGAGGAGGAGGCGTTCAAGGCGCCGGTGCGCGACAAGCTGTCCGCCGAAGCGCATCCTTATTTCGCCAGTGCGCGGCTGTGGGACGACGGCGTGATAGACCCTGCCGACACGCGCCGCGTGCTGGGACTGGCCATCTCGGCCGCGCTCAACAAGTCCGTCGAGCCCACCAAGTTCGGCGTGTTCCGCATGTAGGTTGCTACCAGGAAATGAAATCCATGCCCTCCAAGAAAGCGGCCTCCGCGTTTGCGTGCGAAACCCTCGATGTCGACGTGCGCAACAACATCGGGCTCGTGGCGCTCAATCGCCCCGACGTGCACAACGCATTCAACGAAAAGCTGATCGGCGAATTGACGACAGTGCTGCAAGCGCTGGATGCGCAAGCGGCAGTGCGTGCCGTGGTCCTCACCGGTCATGGCAAGAGCTTCTGCGCCGGCGCGGATCTCAACTGGATGAAGAAGATGGCTGCCTACGACGCGGCGGAGAATTTGGCCGATGCGCAGGCGCTGGCACTGATGCTGCGAACGTTGAATGGCCTGAGCAAGCCCACCGTCGCCTGCGTGCGCGGCGCGGCGTTCGGCGGTGGCGTGGGATTGGTCGCCTGCTGCGACATCGCGGTCGCCGCGCACGACGCCATCTTCTCGCTGTCCGAAGCCAAGCTCGGGCTCATTCCGGCGACCATTTCGCCCTACGTCATCGAAGCCATCGGCGCGCGTCAGGCGCGACGCTACTTTCTTACCGCCGAGCGCTTCACCGCCGCGGAAGCGTTCCGGATCGGGCTCGTCCACGACATCGTCCCGGAACCGGAATTGGACGCCCGCATCAACGAGCTGCTGGGCGAACTGCTGGTGGCCGGGCCGGTCGCGCAACTCGAATGCAAGGCGCTGATCCGCGGCGTGGCGCACAAGCCCATTGACGCGGACGTGATCGCCGGAACGGCCGAACACATCGCCGCGGTCCGCGCGTCGCCGGAAGGCAAGGAAGGCGTGGCCGCCTTCCTCGGCAAGCGGTCGCCCAAGTGGGTGCCGGAAGCATTGCGCACGAGCAAATAGCCTATGCCTGGCCTCGAGCATTTCGACACACTGCAGTTGCTGGCGCTCGCCGCCGCGCTGGGATTCGCGAGCGGCCTGCGCCTGTACGCGGTGCTGTTCATCGTCGGTGGCATCGGGTACCTGGGCCTGGTCGAACTTCCGTCGGGCCTCAACGTGCTGATGCATCCGTTCGTGCTCGCCGCGTCGGGCTTCATGTGCTTCGTGGAATTTTTCGCGGACAAGATTCCCGGCGTGGACTCGCTGTGGGATGTGGTGCAGACGTTCGTCCGAGTGCCGGCGGGCGCCGCGCTGGCCGCCGGTGTGTTCGGCGACACATCGTCGGCGACGATGCTTGCTGCGGGGATACTCGGCGGGACGCTGGCGGCGGGCAGCCACCTCGCGAAAACCGGCAGTCGGGCCGTCATCAACACGTCGCCCGAACCGTTTTCGAACTGGACGGCGTCCTTCGGCGAGGAACTCGCGGTTGGAACGCTGCTGTGGCTCGCGTTCGCGCACCCGTTGGCGGCGCTGGCGGCCGTTGCCGTGCTGGTCGCGCTCAGCATCTGGCTGATTCCCAAGGTTTGGCGCTTGCTGCGTTCGCTTGTCGCGAGGGTCTTGGGCTGGTTTGGCCAGCCCACGCCCGGCAATCCACCGTAACCCCACGCCCCTGACGGCCATGTTCACCAAGATACTCATCGCCAATCGCGGAGAAATCGCCTGCCGCGTCGCGCGCACCGCACGCCGCATGGGTATCCGCACGGTCGCCGTGTATTCGGACGCGGATGCCGACGCGCTGCACGTTGCGAGTTGCGACGAGGCATTCCGCTTAGGGCCCGCCGCGCCGCGCGAAAGCTACCTCAACGCCGCCGCAATTCTGGACGCCGCGGCGAAATCCGGCGCGCAGGCGATCCATCCGGGTTACGGATTCCTCTCCGAAAATGAAGCGTTTGCGCGACGTTGCGCGGACGCGGGCGTGGTCTTCATCGGGCCGCCGCCGAGCGCGATTGCCGCGATGGGCTCGAAGTCGGCGGCCAAGATCATCATGGGCAACGCAAAAGTACCGCTGGTGCCCGGCTATCACGGCGAGAGCCAGGATCCGACGATGCTGGCGCGGGAGTCGGCCAAGATCGGCTTCCCCGTCCTGATCAAGGCGACGGCCGGCGGCGGCGGCAAGGGCATGAAGATCGTAACGCGCGCGGAGGAGTTCGCCGCGGCACTGGCGTCCGCGCAGCGCGAGGCGAAGGCGTCGTTCGGCGACGACCGGGTCCTGCTCGAACGCTACCTGCAATCGCCGCGGCACATCGAGATCCAGGTGTTCGCCGACACGCATGGCGGCGCCGTGTACCTGTTCGAACGCGACTGTTCGGTGCAGCGACGGCACCAGAAGGTGCTCGAGGAAGCGCCCGCGCCCGGGATGGACGGCACCCGCCGGCGCGCAATGGGTGAGGCGGCTGTGGCAGCGGCCCAGGCAATCGGCTATGTTGGGGCGGGCACGGTCGAGTTCATTGTGGAACAGGATGGCACGTTCTACTTCATGGAAATGAACACGCGGCTGCAGGTCGAGCACCCGGTCACGGAAATGATCACCGGGCTCGACTTGGTCGAGTGGCAACTGCGGGTTGCCAGCGACGAGCCGCTGCCGCTTCGGCAGGACGATCTCGCGATCCACGGCCATGCGCTCGAGGCGCGGCTGTATGCCGAGGACCCCGATCGCGGATTCCTGCCGTCGATCGGCCTGTTGACCCATTGGCGCATGCCGCCCGAGTCGCCACGGGTTCGCGTGGATACGGGCGTGCGCGAAGGCGACGAGATCTCGCCGTTCTACGATCCGATGCTGGCCAAGTTGATCGTATGGGGCGAGGATCGCGCGGCTGCATGTGCGCAGATGCGCAATGCGCTTGGCCAATGCGAGGTGGTCGGCGTGGCGACCAACATCGCCTTCCTGGAGCGCGTCGTAGCGCACGCGGCGTTTGCCGATGCGCGGCTCGACACGGGACTCATCGAAGCGAACCGCGAGGCGCTGTTTCCCGCTGCGACGCCTACGCCGGAGGCCGTGCTGGTCGCCGCAGCAGCCGCCGAATGCATCGGCGTCAGGGAGAGCGCCGCCGCCGCGGCGCGTGCCTCCGGCGACGCGCATTCGCCCTGGCATGAACCGGATGCGTGGCGGGTCAGCGCCGCGTCCCCCGGCCTGCGCTTCACCTACGCCGATGGCGACGCACGTCACGAAGTCCGGGTCGACGTGTGCGGCGAACACGACGCGCGGGTCGGAATGGCGGCGCGCGCGGTGGACGTCCATTTCACCGAACGTGACGATTCCCTGATTCTCGAGTTCGACGGCGTGGCGCTTGCGGCCACCGTTATCGCCGACGGCGACCAACGCCACGTCTTCGTGCCGGGCGCGCGCCGGCGCCTGACCTTCGTCGATCCGCTCGCGCACGCCGGTGAAGTCGAGGTCCACGGCGGACACCTGACTGCTCCAATGTCCGGCGCGATCGTCGCCGTCATGGTCAAAGCCGGCGACAAGGTGGTGCGCGGCGCGCCGCTGATCGTCCTCGAAGCGATGAAGATGGAACATACGATCGTCGCGCCCGCCGACGGCGTGGTTGCCTCCGTCCATTTCGGCGTGGGTGACCGTGTCGCCGAGGGTGCGGACCTGGTCGATCTGGAAGACACGTAGGATCGGCGTGCCACGCTCGATGCGCGTCGTGTTGAGCCTTCCGGAGGACGCGGACGCGTGCTGGCTCGAGTTGCTTCGCGCGGCGTTGCCGCATGCTCAGGTGTCGCCGCGGCCCTGGGCCACGCCGGTCGACCCGGATGCGCTGCCCGCGGACTACGTCGTCGCGTACGGCAAGTGCGACACGCTGTTCGACGAGCAGCGCCGGATGAAGGCCGTGTTCACGTTGAGCGCAGGCGTAGGGCACTTGCTCAAGATGCCGAACGTTCCGCGCGGCGTGCCGATCATCCGCCTCGAGGACGCCGGCATGGCCGAGCAAATGGTCCGCTACGTGCTCGCAGCCGCGCTGCGTTTCGTGCAACGCTTCGACGTCTATGCCCGGCAGCAGCGGGATACGCTATGGGAGCAGCACGAACCACGCGCGCCGTCGTCGATCAATGCAGGCGTGATGGGTCTCGGCGTAATCGGCGCCCAGGTCGCTAGCGCCTTGGTGGACGCGGGCTTTGCGGTGCGTGGCTTTGCGCGATCGAAGAAGGACGTGGACGGCGTCGCGGTCTACGCCGGCGACGGGAGACTCGAAGCCTTCCTGGACGGGCTCGACTTCCTGGTCTGCGTGCTGCCTGCGACGCCGGCGACCGAAGGCATTCTCAACCGTGCCACGTTGTCGCGACTGGCCGATGGCGCGCACTTCGTCAACATCGGGCGCGGAGCGGCCCTGGTGGAGGAGGACCTCGTGGCACTCGTCGCATCGGGCAAGCTCGGTGGCGCGACGCTCGACGTGTTCCGCAAGGAACCATTGCCTGCCGATCACCCGTTCTGGCGCTGCCCGGAAATTGTCGTGACGCCGCATATCTCCGGGCTCACCGTACCGGGCGCCGCGATTACCCAGATCGCGGATAAAATCATGCGTTTGGAGCGCGGCGAGCCGGTCAGCGGCGTCGTCGCATTCGAGAGAGGGTACTGATGGCGCTGCCTGCGAGAGTTCGCTTGGTCGAGGTCGGTCCGCGCGACGGCCTGCAGAACGAGCAGACCATGGTGCCGACCGACGTGAAGGTCGCGCTGATCGATCTGTTGACCGACGCCGGCTTTGCCGCGATCGAAGCCACGTCGTTCGTCTCGCCCAAGTGGGTTCCGCAGATGGCGGACGCGCCTGACGTCATGGCGCGCATCCGCCGCAAGGACGGCGTGCGCTACCCGGTGCTGACGCCGAACATGAAGGGCTTCGACGCTGCGCTTGCCGCGAAGGCTGACGAGGTCGCGGTCTTCGTCGCCGCGTCGGAAGCGTTTTCGCTGAAGAACATCAATTGTTCCATTGCCGAGAGCCTCGAACGCGCGCGCCCGATATTCGACGCGGCGGCGGCCAACGCAGTGCGCGTGCGCGGCTACATATCCTGCGTCCTCGGCTGTCCGTACGAGGGAAAGGTGGGCGCCCGCAAAGTTGCGGAAATCGCCGGCGAGCTGCACGAAATGGGCGCGTACGAAGTCTCGTTGGGCGACACCATCGGCACAGGCACTGCGGGCGAAACCAAAGCGCTGCTGGCCGCGTGCTCGGATCGGGTGCCGATCGGCGCGCTTGCGGGACACTTCCACGACACCTACGGCCAGGCGCTGGCCAACGTGTACGCGGCGCTCGAGACCGGCGTGGCCACGTTCGACTGCTCGGTTGCCGGGCTTGGCGGATGTCCGTACGCCAAGGGTGCAACCGGCAACGTGGCCAGCGAGGACGTTCTTTACCTGCTGCAAGGGTTGGGCATCGAAACGGGCGTGGACATGACGCGACTGCGCCGGGCCGGGCAATACATATCCGACTTCCTGCAGCGGCCGCCGGTATCGCGCGTCGCGCGCGCGCTGAACGCCAAGGCACCGCTGGCCGCATGAATTCGGCGAGTCCGCCGCCTGAGAGTCCGGTGCCGTCCCCGTGCAACAGCATCTGCACGATCGATCAGGTGAGTGGCTGCTGCACGGGGTGTTTCCGCACGCTCGACGAGATCGCGATGTGGAGCGTGCTCGACGACGCGGAAAAGCGCGAGGTGTGGCGCGCCCTCGAGCTTCGCCGTGCCGCCGCCGAAGGCAACCCCCGACCGTGGACCGGAACCGATGCCGAGCGCTGAACACCGCGTCGCTACCGGGTACATTGCCGACTGGTATTTCGATTTCGTCTCGCCATTCGCCTACCTGCAGAGCGAGCAGCTAGCGACGCTGGCGCCAAAAATCACGATCCGCTACAAGCCCGTGCTGTTCGCCGGCATTCTCGGCGCGCACGGCCAGAAGGGTCCCGCGGAGATACCGGCCAAGCGCGCGTTCACCTATCGCTTCGTGCTGTGGCAGGCGAAACGCCTGGGCATTCCGCTCAAGCTGCCGCACGAGCACCCGTTCAACCCACTGCCGCTGCTCAGGCTTGCCATCGCGTGCGATTGCGATGGCGCAGCGATCCATCGTATCTTCCGGTTCGTCTGGCGCGACGGACGATTGCCGGACCTGCCCATCGAATGGGCAGAACTGACGCACGACCTGGGACTTCGCGATGCCGACGCGAGAATCACCGAGCCCGAAGTCAAGGACACGCTGCGCCGCTACACGGACGAGGCGATCGCGCTCGGCGTGTTCGGCGTGCCCACGCTTGCATTGCGCGGAGAGTTGTTCTGGGGCGCTGACGCGACACAGATGGCGGCCGACTATGCCGCCGCCGGCTGCTGCTGGTCCGACCCCGAATACGCGCGCGCGAGCACCCTTCCGATCGGCGCGTCGCGCGACCAGGGCAAGGCGAAGAAGCGTTCCTGATCGAAGGACCTGCCGGCCATCCATCGCGGTCAAATTGCGTCGGCGCCGGGAATCGCCAGCGTGCGCTTCACCGAGCGCGCGGTCGCGATCGCATCGTCGAGCGTGTCGCCGAGGCAGGTGACGTGGCCCATCTTGCGGCCGCGTCGGGCTTCGCTCTTGCCGTAGAGATGCAGCTTTGCCTGCGGCTGCGCGAGCACGTCGCGCCACGCCGGTTCCCGCGCCGGTCCGCCTTCGGCGCCGTCGAACCAGAGGTCGCCCAACAGGTTCACCATCACTGCCGGCGTGTGCTGGCGGGTTGCGCCCAGTGGCAAATCGGCGAGGACGCGCGCCTGCTGCTCGAATTGCGAAGTCACGCAGGCGTCAATGGTGTAATGGCCGCTGTTGTGCGGCCGAGGGGCGATTTCGTTGACGAGCAGTGCGCCATCGCCGGTGATGAACATCTCGACGCACAGCACGCCGCGGTAGTCGAGGGCCGTGGCAACGCCGGTGGCGATTTCGCGGGCGCGTGCCGTCAGTTCTTGCGAAACCCGCGCGGGCACGATCGACACGTCGAGAATGCCGTCGCGGTGCACGTTCTCCGCTACCGGCCAGGTCGCCGCCTCGTCGTGTTCGTTGCGCGCGACGATCACCGAAATCTCGCACGCGAGTGTGACGCGCTTCTCGAGGACGCAGGGCTGACCCTTCATCGCGCGCCAGGCGGCGTCGATTTCATCGCGTGTGCGCACGCCGATCTGGCCTTTGCCGTCGTAGCCGAAGCGCGCGCTCTTGACGATGCCGGGCAACAGCGCTGTGTCACATTTGCGCGCGTCGTCGGACGAGCGCAGGACCGCGAATGGAGCCACCGCGAAGCCGTGCTCGGCGAGGAACGTCTTTTCGCGGATGCGGTCCTGCGCGATGGCCACGCTGGCGGCCGCAGGCGTGACGCGCGCGGTTCGCGCCAGGAATTCCAGCGCGTTGGCGGGAACGTTCTCGAATTCGGTCGTGGCCGCGGCAGCGAGCGCGGCGAGGTCGGCCAGTCCGCGAGGGTCGAGGTAGTCGGCGCTGATGTGACGGTCGGCCACGGAGCCGGCGGGGCTGTCGCTTCCCGGATCGAGCACGACGACCTTGTATCCGAGGCTTTGCGCCGCCATGCAGAACATGCGGCCCAACTGGCCGCCGCCCAGCAAGCCGAGCCAAGCGCCGGGCGGGATGGACTTCATTCGACGCGTCGACTATGTGGCAGGCTTGCCGCCATCGGCGGGCACGTGCATAGCGCGTGCGACCGTGGTCTGCTTCAGGCGGAATGCGGCAAGCTTCTTGGCCAGCGCCGGATCGGTCGCGGCGAGCATGGCAACTGCGAAAAGCGCCGCGTTCGCGGCGCCGGCCTCGCCTATCGCAAAGGTCGCCACCGGTATTCCCTTGGGCATCTGCACGATGGACAGGAGCGAATCCTCACCGCGCAGGTATTTGGACGGAACCGGCACGCCCAGCACGGGCACGGTGGTCTTGGCGGCAAGCATGCCGGGCAGGTGCGCCGAACCGCCCGCGCCAGCGATGATCACGCGCAGGCCTCGCGGCGCCGCGTCTTCCGCGTATTCGAACATCTCATCGGGCATCCGGTGCGCCGACACGACGCGCGGCTCGTTGGGCACGCCGAACGCGTCAAGTTGCGCTACGGCATGGCGCATCACGTCCCAATCGCTTTCGCTGCCCATCACGACCCCGACCAGCGGTGCTGCCTTGCGTTGTGCCATCCGTCCTCCCGGAGCGCTGGTTCGCTTTTATGGCACCCGATATTAGCATCGGGGCAAGGGCTTCGCATCCAGCATTTCGCCTCGCATGCCTTTGTATTACTATGGCTCGCAAAGCTCGACAGGGGGTTGTGATGCAACTTACGCCGCGGGAATTCGACAAGCTCATCATTCACATGATGGCCGAGGTGGCGCTGAAGCGGAAAGCGGGCGGCATCAAACTCAACTATCCTGAGGCGGTCGCCATCATTTCGGCGCGGGCGCTGGAAGGCGCGCGCGCAGGCAAGACCATCGAGGAGGTCACCAGCGATGCGCGCACGGTGCTCACCAAGGACGACGTGATGGACGGCGTAGCCGACCTCGTCCCGATGGTGCAGGTCGAGGCAGTGTTCACCGACGGCAGTCGCCTCGTGACGGTCCATTCGCCTATCCAGTAAGCGGCACAAGCCAAAGGGAAAGTACCGTGGCAGAAGTAAAAGCCGGGCCGGTGATTGCCGCGGATGTCGATCCGGCAACCAGGGAGGTCGCCGTTGGCGGCTACGTGTGCCACCCCGCGCCGATCGCCTACCATGACAGGCTCAAGGTGACGACGCTCAAAGTCCGCAACACCGGGGACCGTCCGATCCAGGTCGGCTCGCACTTTCATTTTTTTGAAGCCAACCGGGCGTTGGAGTTCGACCGAGGTGCGGCATTCGGCCAGCACCTCAACATTCCCGCATCCACGGCGCTGCGCTTCGAGCCGGGTGACGAGCGTGAGGTCAAGCTCGTGCCCTACGGTGGCAATCGTGCGGTGTACGGCTTCAACAACCTGGTCGACGGTCCGACCTCGGGCAAGGCCGGCGATTCCGCCAAACCCAAGGCGTTGGCACTCGCCGCAAAGCGCGGCTTCCGCTCGAAGGCCTGATGCCGGGCGCGCCTGTTTTTCCTTTATCCCGCCGAACGGCCATGCCGGCCAAGTTCAGAACCCATAAATGGCAACCATCTCCCGCAACGACTACGTAAGACTGTTCGGCCCGACGACGGGTGACCGCATTCGCCTCGGCGACACTGGCCTATTCGTCGAGATCGAACGGGATCTTCGCGGCAGTTACGGCGACGAAATCGTCTTCGGCGGGGGGAAAAGCCTGCGTGAGGGCATGGGCATGGACAACCGCTTGACGTATGCCGGCGGGCCGCCCGATCTCGTCATCACCAACGTGACGATTATCGATGCGGTGCAAGGCGTGGTGAAGGCCGACGTCGGCATCCGCGACGGGCGCATCTGCGCGATCGGCAAATCCGGCAATCCACAGACGATGGATGGTGTGTCACCGGGCCTGGAACTCGGCCTCGCCACGGACGCGATCTCGGGCAACCACCTGATCCTGACCGCCGCCGGTGTCGACACGCACATCCATTTCATCTCCCCGCAGCAGGCCTATGCGGCGCTTTCGAACGGAACGACGACGCTGATCGGCGGCGGCACCGGCCCCACCGATGGGTCGAACGCAACGACGGTCACGCCGGGGCCGGGCAACATCAGGAACATGCTGGGCGCCTTCGAGGGCTGGCCGGTCAACGTCGGCATTCTCGGCAAGGGCCACGGTCACGGCAAGGATGCGCTGGTCGAGCAGATCGAAGCCGGCGCACTCGGATTCAAGTGCCACGAGGATTGGGGCACCACGCCCGCGGTGCTGCGATCCGCGTTGAAGGTGGCCGACCAGATGGACGTGCAGGTTTGCATGCACACGGACACGCTGAACGAGTCCGGCTTCGTCGAAGACACGATCGCCGCGTTCGAAGGCCGCACCATCCACTCGTTTCACACCGAGGGCTCCGGTGGCGGTCACGCGCCCGACATCATCAAGGTGGCCGGGCTGCCCAACGTGCTGCCCGCGTCGACGAACCCGACGCTTCCTTACGGCATCAATTCGCAGGCCGAGCTCTACGACATGATCATGGTGTGCCATCACCTTAGCCCCGACATTCCGTCGGACGTAGCCTTCGCCGAGAGCCGCATCCGCGCGGAGACCATCGCGGCCGAGAACGTACTGCAGGATCTAGGCGTAATCTCTATTTTTTCCAGCGATGCGCAGGCGATGGGCCGCGTCGGCGAGTGCTGGCTGCGCTGCATCCAGACGGCCGACGCGATGAAGACCGGCCGCGGCAAGCTGCCCGAGGATGCACCCGGCAACGACAATTTCCGGGTGCTGCGCTACGTCGCCAAGATCACGATCAACCCCGCCATCGCCCACGGCATCTCGCACGTTCTGGGCTCGGTGGAAGTCGGCAAGATCGCCGATCTCGTTCTTTGGGAGCCGGCATTCTTCGGCGCCAAGCCCAAGATGGTGTTGAAGGGCGGCGTCGTCAACTGGGCGGTGATGGGCGACCCGAATGCGTCGCTGCCGACGCCGCAGCCGACCTATTACCGTCCGATGTTCGGATCTTTCGGCCAGCTGCTGTCGCAGACGTGCGTGACGTTTGTGTCGCAGGCGGCGGAGTCCGCCGGGATCGCCGAGCGCCTGAACCTCAACCGGCAGGTGATCGCCGTGAAAAACACGCGCAAGATCGGCAAGAAAGACATGGTGCGCAATTCCGGAACGCCGAAGATCGAAGTGTCCGCGGAGACATTCGCCGTCACCGTAGACGGCGTGCATGCGACGGTCCCGCCGATGACGACGATTTCCCTCAACCAGAAATATTTTTTCAGCTGAACGGCAATCCTTGATACTCATCGAAAAGGTACTCGGCAACGCAAGCGACCCGGAATGGGCCGCGCGCCTGGCTGCGGGCACGGTCGAGTCGCTGGCCCTCGATCATTGGGAAGCGCAGAAGAATCGTTTCCGCAAGAAGACCGCCAATGGACAAGAGGTCGCGGTATCGCTCGACCGCGGCGCGTTCCTGCGCGACGGCGACGTACTGCTATGGGACGCCGCTGGCGCCCGCGGCGTTGTGGCCCGGATCAGCCTGCGCGACGTGATGATCATTCATCTGGACGAGCTGGCGGCCCAGGATCCCGAGTACGCGATGCGCACCTGTCTCGAACTGGGGCACGCGCTGGGCAACCAGCACTGGCCGGCGCTGGTCAAGGGTACGCGCGTGTTCGTGCCGTTGACCGTCGACCACAAGGTCATGGCCTCGGTGATGAAGACGCATCGCTTCGAAGGAATCCGCTACGAGTTCGTGCCCGGCGAAGAGATCGTCCCCTATCTGGCCCCGCACGAATCGCGAAGGCTTTTCGGCGGCGCGGAGGGGCCGATCCACACCCACACGGGTGACCGCTACGTGGCGGTCGACCCGGAGACCGGGCGCGTACACGGCCGGTCTCCGGTGCGCGTGCATGCGCACGTCCACCCGCATATCGACACGGAAACGCCCCCTTGAGCGCGGGCGATGACGGCGCCGCGCTGCCCGTCACCGCGACGCACCTGGCGCGGATGCTGCAGTTCGGCGACTCGGTGTTCCCAATCGGCGGTTTCGCTTTCTCCGGCGGGCTCGAGTCCGCGATACAGAAGGGTGTCGTTACGGATCCGGCCACGCTGCTGGCCTTTACCCGGACGGCCGTCGAGCAGGCCGGCCGCGGCGATGGCATCGCTCTCGTCCGTGCGCATCGCGCTGCGCGTGCCGGCGACATCGGCGAAGTGGTCCGGATCGACGCGCTGGTCCATGCCCGCAAGCTTTCAGGCGAGACGCGGATGATGTGCGTGCGAATGGGCCGCAAGTTCGCCGAGATGGGGGCGCACGTGACCAACGCCACGCAGTTGCACGACTGGCGCGAACGCGTGCTCGCCGGCTCCACGCCCGGCTGTTATCCGGTCGCGCTCGCCGTCAACTTCGCCGCGCAGGGACTCTCGGCGCGCGATGCCTTCGTCGTCCACCAGTACGGTGTGGCCGCGACGATATTGGGCGCGGCGCTGCGGCTGATGCGCATCAGCCACATGGACACCCAGCCGATGCTCTATGCGCTCAACGCCGACCTGGATTCCGCCTACGCCACGGCGGCGGCAGCGTCACTCGATGACATGGCCGGATTTGCACCGCTGGCGGAGATCCTCGCGGCCGTGCACGTCAAGGCGCACGTACGCTTGTTCATGAATTGATTTCCTCAACGGGAGTGCAACGCAGGTGAAAAAAATTACCCGAATCGGGATCGGCGGCCCCGTCGGCTCCGGCAAGACGGCAATCGTGGAGGCCATTACGCCGCCGCTGCTGGCGATGGGAATAAAGATCCTCATCATCACCAACGACGTGGTGACGACGGAGGACGCCAAGCACGTCCAGCGCACGCTGAAGGGCATCCTGCTCGAGGAGCGCATCATCGGGGTGGAGACCGGCGCGTGCCCGCATACGGCGGTACGCGAGGACCCGAGCATGAACCTGGCGGCGGTCGAAGACATGGAGGCGCGCTTTCCCGACGGCGACGTCGTCCTCATCGAGAGCGGCGGCGACAACCTTACACTGACCTTCTCGCCCGCACTGGTCGATTTCTTCATCTACGTCATCGACGTTGCCGCCGGCGACAAGATCCCGCGCAAGAACGGGCCCGGAATCACGCAGTCGGACATCCTCGTCATCAACAAGACCGACCTGGCGCCCTATGTAGGGGCGAGCCTCGAAGTCATGGCGCGCGATTCAAAGCTGATGCGCGGCGACAAGCCGTTCCTGTTCACCAATTGCCGCACGGGCGAAGGTATTCCCGAACTCGTCGCGCTGATCCGTGAGGATCTGTTGTTCGACCTCCCGTTGCCGGTGGGGCACCAAGGCTGATGGGCGCAATCGAGCGGGCGCTTGCGCCCGACAGTTTCTCAGCCCACGCGCCCGCGGAGTTCGCCGCCTTCCGCGACGAGCCGCCGCAGATGCGCAGCGGCGCCGTCGGCAAGTCCGGCTACCTGCGATTGGGTTTCGAGCTGCGCGGCGGGTGCACGATATTGGCCGATCTCGATGCGCGTGCCCCCTTTCTTGCGCAGCGTGCGTTGCATTGCGACGACAACCTCCCGGACATGGCGTGGCTGTTCATGATCACGACCGGTGGCTGCGTACTGCAGGGCGATCGCCTGGCGCTGGAGGTTTCGATCGGGCCGGGCGCGCGCGCACACATCACTACGCAGTCGGCAACCAAGGTCCACTCGATGGACGCCAATTATGCGCACCAGACGCAGTCGTTCACTGTCGGCGAGGGTGCCTACCTCGAGTTCCTTCCCGATCCGCTGATTCCACATCGCCAGGCGCGTTTCGCCAACGACACCAGGATCGTGATCGATCCCGCCGCCTCGATGCTGTGTTGCGAGATCGTGCAACCGGGACGCAAGCACCACCACCCGGACGAGTGCTTTGGCGCAACGCTGCTGTCGCTGGCGACCACTGTGTCACGACCTGACGGTCAGCTGTTGTTCAGCGAGAAACTGATCATCGAGCCGCTGCGCTTTTCCGTGCGCCAGTCCGGCGTGATGGACAGTTTCGACGTGTTCGCCAACGTGATCCTGTGCACGCCTGCGGATGTGGCAGACCGCGTCCATGCGCGCGTGTCGGCGGAGGTGGACGTGGAGAAGGGTGTGGCATTCGGCGCCTGCCGGCTGCCAAACGATGCCGGCCTCATGTACAAGGTCCTGGGCCGCGAGACGGCGCAGGTGCGGGCCAGAGTCCGCGCGTTCTGGGAGGTGGCCCGACAGGAAATCACCGGCGCCGCCATTCCGCCCCCTTTCTTCTGGCGTTAGGCGTTATGCGTGCCCGCGATGTCCGCGACAACGGGCACGGCGAGAACCAGACGAGGCATAGCGCCACATCGCTGATGTAAAATGCGGAGCAGGTATTCCGTCGAAGCGGAATGCGCCGCCACACTTCAATTCGTACCGTCCGAATTCAAACGTTGCCCGAGGTGTCCATGTCCAAGACTTTTCCAGTAATTCTTCTGATCGCCGCATGTCTTTTCGCCGGTGGCGCCGCCGCGCAGACCGCTGCCAATTCGCTGGGGAAGATCAAGGCAGCCAAAGCGATCAACGTCGCGTATTCGCCGGAGTCGCTTCCTTTCTCCTTCAACGAGGCCAACAACCAGCCTGCCGGCTATTCGATCGAGTTGTGCAAGCGCGTCATTGCGCAGATCGGCCGCGCCGTGGGTGAACCGAACCTCAAGGTGAACTGGCTGGCCGGATCGGTGACCGAGCGCCTGCAGATGGTCGCGTCCGGTCGTGCCGAACTCGAATGCGCCAACACGACGCAGACGCAATCGCGCCTGGCCACTGTCGACTTCTCTAACCTGATCTTCATCGACGGCGGCGGCTTCCTCGTGAAGTCCGGATCGCCGATCAACCAGATTCCGGATCTCGCGGGCAAGAAGATCGCGGTGCTCAAGGGCACGACGACCGAAGCGCGGCTCAATGACGTGCTCAAGAAGCGGCTGGTGAATGCCACGGTCGTGCCGATCACGGACGCCAATGCCGGCGTCACGATGCTGGAGACGGGCGCCGTGGATGCCTACGCCGGCGACAAGATCAAGCTTATCGGACTCGCCGTGCTGGCCAAGGACACCGCCAAGCTGTCGCTGCTCGCGGAGGAACTTTCGTTCGAGCCGTACGCGCTGGCGCTTCCGCGCAACGACTCCGCGCTGCGCCTCGAGGTCAATCGCGCGCTGACGCAGGTCTACTTGAGCGGCGAAATCGAAACGATATTCATGCAGTGGCTGGGCAAGCTGGGCCGGCCGTCCGGTCTGCTCGCCGCCATGTACATCCTGAATTCCATACCCGAATGAGCAAGCTGAATACGAACCGGAGGAACAGGATGACGGCAGTTTCGGGATGGAGGCGCTGTGCCGCGGTGCTGAGCGCCTGTGCCGCGATGGCGCTTGCGGGTTGTAACACGCCGCCCGCGTACCAGGTCGAGCAACCGGCGTCGCGCGTCGGCACGGTGGAGTCGATCAACCAGGACAGCGTGCAGAACGTCGACTCCACCGTCGGCGCCATTGGCGGCGCGCTGATTGGCGGCGGTCTGGGTAGCCTCGTCGGCGGCGGCACCGGCCAGGTCGTGGCCACGGTCGTAGGCGCGGTCGGTGGGGGTTTCGCCGGCAACGAACTGGCTAAGCGTAGCCAGACGATCGTCTGGAGAATCGGCGTGCGCTTCGACGACGGCAGCTTCGCCACAGTCCAGCAAACTTCCGCGCCGAACCTGCGGATAGGCGACCGCGTTCGCGTTTCGGGAACGGGTATTGAACTGTTGCGCTGACCAGGCGCAAGCCGGAGATCGTTCCAGCCAGATCGGGCGGGCAAGGAACGATCGGCGATGGTCATTGTCTTGAGAGGCGCACTCGACGAGAATGACCTCTTGAACCTTCGCCGACCCCTTCGCCGCCTCTGGCTGGCGGCCTTCGCACTGGCCGTTTTGTCCTCTCCGGCCTTCGCGCAATCCGACGCCGATTTTCTGGCCGCAAAAGTCGCCTATGAAAAGGGCGACCGCGTGAAGCTTGCGGGGCTGGCGCCAAAGCTCACAGGGCACGTCCTGCAGCCGTACGTCGAATACTGGCAGCTCAAACTGGCCATCGACGACGCGGCGCCGCAGGCCGTCCGCGATTTTCTCGATCGCTATCCCGATACGCCGCTCGCGGAAAAACTGCGCGTGGACTGGCTGAAGGCGCTGGCGAAGAAGTCCGACTGGAACCGTTTTGCGCTCGACTATCCGCCGCCGTCCGGCGAGGATCCGGACCTCGCCTGCTATGGCATCCAATATCGACGCCAGCGCGATGGCGATGGAGTGCTGGCCGACGCGAAACCGCTCTGGTTCAATGGCCAGACGACGCCTGATTCGTGCGACTCGCTGTTTGCGGCGCTGATCGGCCGCGGTGACTTGACGCCCGCCGACCGCGTTGTGCGGTTGCGCCTTGCCTCGGAGGCCGGCAACGTACGCCTGGCACGCACGATCGCCAACGAACTGCCCGGCAGCGAGCGTATCTCCGAGCGCGACTTCCATCCCGCGAACAGCGATTTCCAGCGTGCGCTGACGGCGGGGACGTTTGCATGGAATACCGGTGCGGGCCGCGAGTTGGCTCTCTATGCGCTGGAACGCGTCGCTCGCACCGATGCCGCGGCCGCACGGCCGGGCTGGGTCAAATGGCGTGACAAGCTGCCGGAATCAGACCGGCGCTACGGCAACGGGCGCCTTGCCTACCACGCGGCCCGGCAACTCAATCCATCAGCTAACGACTGGTATCGCGAGGCGGGAGATGCGCCATTGCCGCCGGAAATGCAGGCTTGGCGCGCGCGCGCGGCGCTGCGCGCCCTGGCGTGGAGCGATGTGCTCGCCGCAATCGATGGCATGGGGGATGCGCAGCGCCAGGAATCGGCGTGGCGCTATTGGAAAGCGCGCGGGCTGCTCGCCAAAGGCCGCACTGCGGAAGCCAACGCGCTGTTCGAAGCGCTGTCGGCCGAAACCAGCTTCTACGGCGTGCTCGCCGCGGAAAGCCTGGGGCGGCGCTTCGAGCCTCCGAAGAGCGAGCCGCTCCTGTCGACAACGGAGGCATTGAACGCGTTTGGCGCTCGTCCCGCGGTGCAGCGAGTCGTCAAGCTTGCCCACCTCGACATGAAGGCGGAGTCGCAGCGCGAGTGGCTGTTTGTCGTGCGCGGCCAGCCGGACGATGCGCTGCTGCTCGCCGCCGACTATGCGCGCCGGGTCGCACTGTACGACCGCGCGGTGAACACCGCCGAGCGCACCGCCGCGCGCCACGACTATTCGTTGCGCTACATGGCGCCGTTTCGCAACGAATTCGACGCGGCGTCGCGCGGCAACGATGTCGACGTCGCGCTGCTCTATGCGATCGCACGGCAGGAGTCGCGATTTTCACCCGACATCGTGTCGTCGGCGGGAGCGGTCGGACTCATGCAGTTGATGCCGGGTACCGCGCGCTGGGTGGCGCATCAGCTCGGGCGTAAGGATTACCGCGGTGCGGAAATTTCCGACGTCGAGTTGAACACGCTGTTTGGCGCCTACTATTTCAAGTACTGGCTCCAGCGGCTCGACCGCATGCCGGCGCTTGCGGCCGCTGCGTATAATGCGGGACCAGGACGCGCGCAACTCTGGCGTCCGCCGGCGCCGCTCGAAGGCGCCGTGTGGGTCGAGACGATCCCTTTCAACGAAACCCGCGACTACGTGAAGAAAGTGCTCGCGAATTCGATCATCTACGCGCAGGCGTTCGGCGCCGCGCCACAAACCCTGACCGCGCGCTTGGGGATAGTCGCGCCGCGCGGCGCTACGGTGAACGATCCGATGGCGGCAAGGGCCGAGTGAACGGCGCGACGCAGCGCGTCGTCGTCGTGGGCGGCAGCGGATTCGTCGGCCGCCACCTGGTGGCCCGACTCGCCTCGGCCGGACACGACATCGTCGTGCCCACGCGCCGCCGCGAGGCGGCCAAGCACCTGATCCTGTTGCCGACGGTCGAGGTGGTCGAAGCCGACGTCTTCGATCGCGTGGCGCTCGCGCTCCTGCTGGCCGGCGCGAATGCGGTCGTAAACCTTGTGGGAATACTGAACGAGTCCGGCCGGGCGACGTTCGCGCGTTCCCACGTTGAGCTGGTTCGAACGCTCACCACGGCGTGCGCTGCGGCCGGCGTCCGACGCTTCCTGCAGATGAGCGCACTGCATGCCGATCCCGCGGGACCGAGCCGTTACCAGCGCAGCAAGGGTGAGGCGGAGACCATCGTGCGGTCGTGCCCGCTCGACTGGACGATCTTTCGCCCCAGCGTGATCTTCGGTCCCGAAGACTCGTTCCTGAACCTGTTCGCTCGGGTCGCGCGACTGCTCCCGGTCATCGCGCTGGCGTCTCCCAACGCGCGCTTCCAGCCGGTTTACGTTGGCGATGTGGCGCATTGCATGGCGCAAGCGTTGACCGACGACGCGACCGAAGGCCAGAGCTATGACCTATGCGGGCCCGGCATCTACACGTTGCGGGAACTGGTTCGTTACGTGGGCGAAGTCAGCGGCGCGGACCGGCCCATCCTCCCACTTGGCGCGGGACTTTCGAAACTGCAGGCCACCGTACTCGAAATGCTGCCGGGCCGACTCATGAGCCGCGACAATCTTGCGTCCATGTCCATAGACAACGTGTGCGATTGTCCCTTTCCGGCGATTTTCGGTATCCGGCCGACGGCGCTGGAGGCGGTAGCCCCGGAATACCTGGCGCCCGCTGCTATGCGCAGTCATTACGCCGCGTACCGCGCGGGCAGCGGGCGCTAGAAGGCGACCGCGGGATGGGCTCCCACGGCGCAGTGGTGACGCTGCGCGAGATCACCGCCGACACGGTCCGTACGATATGCGCCCTGCGCGTCGCCCCTGCGCAGGAACAACTGGTCGCGCCCAACGCGGTGTCGATCGCGCAGGCCCACTTCGAACCTGCCGCATGGTTTCGCGCGATCTACGCTGGCGACACACCCGTCGGTTTCGCGATGCTCCTCGACCCGACTCGCGCGGTAAAACCTGAGGATCCCGACACGTGCCACCTGTGGCGGTTCATGATTGCCGAGCAGTACCAGCATCAAGGCCACGGCGGCGCAGCGCTGACTCTGCTGATCGACCACGCGCGCAGCCTGCCGGGCACGAGGAAATTTTCGCTTAGCTTCGTCCCCGATGCGGCTGGCCCACGCGATTTCTATGCCCGCTTCGGATTTCGCGAAACCGGTGAAGTCGACCACGGCGAAGTCGTCATGGAACTTGCGCTGTGAGCGGACGTCCCCAGGCGCGGCAGCGCTGAACGCGATGGCCCGCCCGCTTCCCCAGCCAGCGCGGATCTACGAGGTCGGTGGTGTTGTTCGCGACGAACTTCTCGGCCGCAGAATCGCCGACCGTGATTATGTCGTCGTCGGCGTCACGCCGGAGACGATGCTGGCGTCGGGATTCCGGCCGGTGGGCCGCGACTTTCCGGTGTTCCTGCATCCGGAAACCAACGAGGAATACGCGCTCGCTCGCACCGAGCGCAAGCATGGACGCGGATACCGAGGCTTCGAGTTCTTCGCGTCGCCTGATGTGACATTGGAGGAGGACCTCGCGCGGCGCGACCTGACGATCAATGCCATGGCGCGCGGTGAGGACGGTCGCGTCATCGACCCGCATGGCGGGCAGGCGGATCTGGCGGCCGGGCTGTTGCGCCACGTGTCGCCGGCTTTTGTCGAGGATCCGCTGCGCGTGCTCCGTGTCGCGCGCTTTGCCGCCCGGTTGGGATTCGCAGTCGCGCCCGAAACCGAAGCACTGATGCGGACCATCGTGGCGTCGGGCGAACTCGCGACGCTGGCGCCGGAGCGAATCTGGCAGGAACTCGCGAAGGGCCTGTCGGAAACGCGTCCGTCGCGAATGCTTGCGGTCCTGCGCGAATGCGGCGCGCTCGCGCGATTGCTGCCGGAGGTCGACGCGTTGTTCGGCGTTCCGATTGCCGCCCCACACGAGCGCTCGATTGACGCGGGCGTGCATGTCGCGCGCGCTCTCGACTGGTCGGCGGAGCACGGAGGGAGGCTCCCCGCGCGCTTTGCAGTGCTCGCGCTGGACCTTGCCGTAGCGCGAGTCCCTCGCGCCGACTGGCCGGTGCGAAATCCACGGGCATTGCTTGGCAGGCGCCTCGCGGACAAGTTATCGGAGCGACTGAAGGTGCCCATCGAATGCAAGGATGCCGCGCGGCTGGCAGCACGCTGGCGCGGAACGGTGCACGGCGCCGCCGACCTGCGGCCTTCGGCGGTGCTCGGCCTGCTGCACGCGACCGACGCGCTGCGCCGTCCCGCACGCCTCGACACGTTGCTCGAAACGTGCGCGGCGGACGCCTGCTCGCCGGACGCAGCCACGCAGGTCTATCCGCCCGCCTCGGTTCTGCGCGAAGCGCTCGCAGCCGTGAAGTCGGTCGACGCAGGCGCAATCGCACGCGAGGTCGCGATGACACAGGGGAAGCGAAGCGACGAAGACATCGCCAAGGCGGTGCGCGCCGCGCGGCTCAAGGCGTTGCGCGCGTGGCGACGCGCCGCCGCTGACCAGCGCTAGATCCGGTACGCGACGGCCTTCATCACGCTCGCGGCTACGCGCATCAGCTCGCGCGCGGGAAGGGGAAGTTCCATGGCACCGGCCTCCTGCGCCATTGCGCCGTGCCTCGACTCGTCGTCGCGCATCATGGTCACGATCGCGCGGCTTTTCGCGTCGGCGTCCGGCAATTCATCGATGTGACCCGTCAGGTGTTCCTCGACCTGCCGCTCGGTCTCGACGACGAATCCCAGGTTTACCCGATCGCCGGCCAGGCCCGCCGCGACGCCGATCGCAAACGATCCGGCGAACCAGAGCGGATTGAGGTAAGAAACGCGGTCGTTCAATTCCGCCAGTCGCGTCTGCGTCCAGGCCAGGTGATCTTCCTCTTCGCGCGCGGCGCTCGCGAACCGTGCGCGGATGTCCGGGTTGCGGGCCACGAGCGCCTGCGCTGCATACAGCGCCTGCGCGCACACCTCGCCGGTGTGGTTGACGCGCATCAGGCCGGCGGCGTGGCGCGTCTCTTCGGCGGTGAGTTCGGATGCCGGCAGCGCGGCACCCGGAACGGGACGTGACGACGTCGCGGTTCCCGCCAGCGTGCGCAACGTGCGGTCGAAGCCCAGTATCAATCGGTCCAGCATCGGATTGGTCATCCGGAGATGCTACCAGTTGGCGCGGCTGGCGCGACGCCGAATCGGGGAACAAAAAAAACGGGCACCCGAAGGTGCCCGTTCGCATTGCTTGCTGCCTTGCCAGCCCGGGAGTACCGGGCCACGCGGACTGACCTCTTAGAAGAAGTGGACGAGACCGGTGATGATGCCTTGCGGCCTGGCGGAGTCGCCGCAACCGCCGGCAACCTGGCCGCTTGCAGACAGGCCGCATGCGCCGCCGATCGCATTCACGCCGAAGTTGTAGGCGCCGTTGCTGCGGTTGGCGATCTGCACGTAGCCTGCGTACATGAGCGTGCGCTTCGACAGGGCATACGTGTAGCTGACTTCCCACTGTTGCGCGCCGGTGTTGGCGCCCTTGCGGACGGCACCGACTTGCGAGTTGTCGAGCGCCGAGCCCGAACCGTTCTGCGCCTGGCCGTACATTGCGTACAGCTGGCCGGGCCCGAGGTTCCAGGTTACGGCACCGCCCCAGAAATTGCGTTGCAGCGTGCCGCCGCTGGCAATGTCGTACTTGAGGCGCTCGAACACGCCGCCAATCTTGACGACGCCGAAGTTCCACGAGGCCGCGACTGAAAGCGCCTGATCCTGCAGGCGGATTCCGGTCCACTGGTTCGTGTCAGGATTCAGCGGGTTGGCGAGGTTCGGCGTCGTAGGCGGACGCATGTTGTTGTGGACTTCGTACGCGATGCCGCCTTGGAACGGGCCGTTGTTGTACAGGCCGTTCAACGACAGCAGGTACGCATGGCGACGTTGCTGAGCCAGCGTGGTGCCGGTCGGCGTGCCGCTGGCAACGATACCCGTCGTAATGGCTTGCGGTCCGTTGGTCGGATCGCCACCCGCGGTCGCGGCGCTCAACTGCACGCTGCCCGTGAAGCCCGCGATGTTCGGCGAGTCGTAGCGCAGCGAGTTCGGCGCACGGTCGTCAAACGCACCACCATACTGATAGTTGCCGGCCCAGCCGGTGTTAGACCACAGCGCTTGCGTGCCGAGGATCGACGTCGCCAATGTCGGGACGTTACCGAAGATCGGGTGGATGTCGTCGTACGGCGTCAGGAAGTAACCCATCTTGACCGTACCCCAGCCGCCTTGCAGGCCGACGAACGTTTCGCGTGTTCCGAGCGTGGAACCGAGGCCGCCACCGGTGGCTGCTCCAACCGCGGATTCAATCTGGAAAACAGCCGACAGGCCACCGCCCAGCGCTTCGGAACCCCGAACGCCCAAGCGCGAGGAATTGGACATCACGCGGAAGACGTTCTGCTTGCCGAAGCCATTGGATGCCGGCGGATTTGCCGTGCCGTCCTGCTTCACATTGACGACTTCCATATCCAAATTCAAGCGACCGTACAGTGTGACGTTCGCAGTTTGTGCTTGCGCGGCCAACGGGGCGGCAAGCATCCCCGCGACTGCGACTGCGACGAGCTTCTTATTCATGGAGTCTCTCCTCTAACGGATAAAATTGGCAAGGATCAAGCCTTTTGCGCCTGCCATCGGAACCTTCTCAAATCTCTCGAGAAGCTACGTCCTATTGTGCCAAAGCGCGCAAACCATTGGCAAGCCGAAGGCAGAATGGGGTCATGTGTCTCTCAGGCCTGTTGTGTCGTAGCAACAAGAAAATCGCCGGGAATGGTGCCGTAGTGCATATTGCAGGGGTCGTTCTGGTATCTGTTGTTCAATAGGAACAGTCACGTAACATAATGATAAACAATAACAATTCGTTTCAGTGCGGCTTTTTTTGCGCGCCTTTGCCCGAAATGGTGCATTTTCGCGCCTTTGGCTATGGTGCTTGCGCGAGCGCAAGCCCGGGTTGCGGGTTTCATGGTCTTGTTTTTGCCCGTTTTTCCGTGATTTCCCGGGATGCCGCGTCGAGACCGGCCAGGTCCGTCATATGAGCTTGCCGGACGGCCTGCCGCCTGACTGGCCCGAGATCGCCGCACCTGCGCTCGGCGCATTGATCGCCAGCGCAATGACAATTGCCGTGCTGCTACGCGCGCGCACCGGATTGCCGCAGGATGTTCCCAATGAGCGCTCGCTGCATGCCGCGCCTTTGCCCCGCGGCGGAGGAATTGCCATCTGGGCTGGCTGGCTGCCGGTGGTCCTGTGGGCATCGCCGGGCGCGGGCATCCCTTTGGTGCAATGGCTGGTTCCGTTCCTGTTGCTGGCGCTGGTTTCTCTTCGCGACGACGTCCGCGCGCTTGGCGTGGGCGTGCGACTGCTGGTCCACGCGCTGGCCGCGCTGTGGTTCGCTGTCGCCGTGGCCTGGCCGCACTCGGCGCCGGGCGCGTCGTTCGCAACGGTTGCGCTGGTGCTGGGCGCGAGCGCCATCGTGGCTTGGTCGCTCAATCTCTACAACTTCATGGACGGGAACGACGGGCTGGCCGCCGTCATGGCGATACTGGGATTTTCCACGTACGGTTTTGGCGCCATCATCGCGAACGTACCCGCCGTGGCGTTTTTCTCGCTCGCTGCCGCCACGCTGCCATTCCTTGTCGTCAATTTCCCGCCGTCGCGCATGATCATGGGCGACGTGGGCGCGGTGCCCCTCGGATTCCTGGCCGCCGCATTCGGAGTCGCCCTGGTCGCTGCCGGCAACTGGCCGCCATGGTTTCCCGCGCTGGTGTTCCTGCCCTTCATCGCGGACGCGACGACCACGCTCGCGCGTCGCGCGTGGCGGCGCGAGAGGATCTGGGAGGCGCATCGCAGCCACTACTATCAGCGCCTGCACCGGCTGGGGGCCGGGCATCGCGGGACTCTTGGAATCTATGCGTGCTGGATGGCGGGCACCGGTCTCACGGCGCTCGCGTGCCTGCACTGGGAACCCGGACTGGGATGGCCGGCGTTTGGCCTCTGGTGCATTGCCGGCGCGGCGTTTTTCGCGGCGATTGATTATCATTGGCGTATTCGTCCCGAAACCGTCCAATGAAAAAGCGCTCCAACTGGCGTGGCTGGCTCGCCTTTGCGCATGACGTGTGCGCTGCTGCGCTGGCTTGGGCCGTGCTGTACTGGCTCCGCTTCAACCTGGACGTGAAGGAGTCCCACGGCGCCGACATGCTGCGAACGCTCGCGTGGATTCTTCCGCTGCAGGCGGGAATCTTCCTGGCGCTGGGCCTGTACCGCGGGCTGTGGCGATTTGCAAGCATCCTCGACCTGCAGCGCATCGTGCTATCCGCGGCGCTGGGCGCGATCATCGTTCCGCTCGTGCTGGTGATGCTGCGGATGGAGACGGTGGTGCCGCGCAGCGTGCTCATCCTGTACCCGATCGTGCTGATCTTCATGATGGCGGGCAGCCGGTTCGCCTATCGGGTATGGAAGGAGCACCGGCTGTACAGTCCGCTCGAAGCTTTGGGCGAGCCGGTGCTCATCATCGGTGCCGGCGAAGCCGGGGCGCGACTGGCGAAGGACCTAGCCCGCAGCCGGCAATGGCGTGTCGTGGGACTGCTCGACGACAATCCGGCTAAACAGGGCCGCCTGCTGCGCAATGTAAGCGTGCTGGGTCCGATCTCGGAGCTCAATGCCTGGTCCGAGCGCTACGGCGTGCGCAAGGTCATCCTCGCGTTGCCGGCAGCGAATCATGTGGTGCGCCGGCGCGTCGCCGAGTTGTGCGCGGCCGCCAACGTCGAAGCGCTGACCGTGCCGTCCTATGAGGACTTGATCAGCGGGCGTTCCACGTTGACCACGCTCCGCAACGTCGAACTCGACGACTTGCTCGGCCGCGATCCGGTGGTTCTGGACAACGCCGGACTGGCGGAGTGGCTGGGTAACCGCGTGGTGATGGTCACGGGCGCAGGCGGTTCCATCGGCGCCGAACTCACCCGGCAAATCGCGCGCTTTCGACCGGCGCGCATCGTGCTCTTCGACATTTCGGAGGCCGCGCTCTACGAAATCCAGATGGTGCTGGACGACGCGTTTCCGCAGCTGCCGCTGACGACGGTCGTCGGTGACGTCAAGCACCGGGCGCTGGTCGAAGAGGTGCTGGAGCGCGAGCGGCCGAGCGTCGTCTTCCACGCTGGCGCCTACAAGCACGTCCCGTTGATGGAGGAGACCAACGCGTGGCAGGCGGTGCGCAACAATGCCTGGGGCACCTGGATCCTGGCCCGCGCCGCGGTCGCCGCCAACGTCGAGAAGTTCGTGCTGGTGTCCTCGGACAAGGCGGTGAACCCGACCAACGTGATGGGCGCGACCAAGCGCCTGGCCGAGATCGTGTGCCAGAGCCTGCAGGGCCGGGGCACGCAGTTCGTCCTGGTGCGCTTCGGCAATGTGTTCGGAAGCGCCGGTAGCGTCATCCCGCGCTTTCGCGAACAGATCGCGCGCGGCGGCCCGGTGACCGTGACGCATCCCGAGATCACGCGCTATTTCATGTCGCTGTCCGAGGCCACGCAGTTGCTGCTGCAGGCCGGCCTGCAGGGGAAGGGCGGAGAGATCCTGGTTCTCGACATGGGCGAGCCGGTGCGCATCGTGGATCTGGCACGCGACCTGATCAAGCTCTCCGGCGCCGATCCCGACAAGATTGCCGTCGTCTTCACCGGACTGCGGCCGGGGGAGAAGCTGTACGAGGAACTGCTGGCCTCCGAAGAGGCGACCAAGCCCACGCCGCACCCCAAGCTGCGCATCGCGCAGGCGCGCGAAGTAAACCGCGATCTCGTGGGCCAGATGGTCACGTGGTGTGAAAGCGACCGTGCGGCGGACGACGCCGAAGTGCGCGCGCGCCTCAAGGCGTGGATTCCGGAATACATGCCTCCCGCAGGCGTGCCGGTCATGCCCATTCCCACCGAAGCCCCCGCCGGGCGCGAAGACACTAAACCGCTGCCGCTGCGCATGACCCGCAAGCGCTGATTTTGCGAGTCGCGGCGACATCGCGCATCGATCAGATCGCCGGCAAATTCACGCCGTACACTTTCACGATGCGGTCAATCGCCTTCGTGCGGCTGGCGTTGACGCTTGCCGCATTGCGCATCCACGGCCGCAACTGGCGACGGGTGACGCCATGGTAATGCGCGACGGCTGTCGGCCACCATGCCGAGCCGAGATCGGCGAACGCCAATCCCCGCCGGTTGACCAGGTAGTCGTGCATGTCGGCGCCGGTGTCGCAATAGATGTAGTGGGGTGCGAGCCCGTGATAGTCGCGGCGCGAGCGACGCAACCCATCGAGCGATAGCGCCCGCAGGCCCGGAATCCGGAACCGCAGGCGAAGCAGCTGGGACATCCAGGGCCATTGCGGCAACTCGTTGCCGATCACGCGTTGGCGAAAGCTCAGGCCGGCCGCCAGTGCTTCGCCGATGATGCCCGCGTCGAGCAGCACGCACGGGATCCACATGCGCTCCGCGTAATAACCTTTGTGATCGCCTCCGCCGTGATCGGCGGCCAGCCATTCGGCTGCGTGCAGAAAGCCGCTGCCGTAGGTGCCGGGGCGCAGCGCCTGCTGCATGGCGGGCACCAGGCGCGGGTCGAGGATTTCCGCGTCGGAATCGAGGAGCAGCAGTGCGTCGCGCGCGGTTTCGCGGAATATCCGGTCCAGCGTCACGCCGTGGCGGCGCAACGGGAGCTGCGCCAGATCGAATCGCAACTGCTTCTGCAACGCCCGGAAGAATTCCATGCTGCCGTCGGTCGACTCGCAATCGATCACCGTCACCGGCAGACCGCCGTGGCGCAATGCGCTCACCAGAGCAAGTGCGGTGAGCTCCCTGGTACTGCAGTTGATGATGACGATTTCAGCTGTAGGCGCCGGCATGGCGTTGCCAGGTATCAGCTTGCGGCAGTGCGCGCGGAAAGCCGCGCTCCCAGCCCCACGAGAATCGAGATCATCGCCCAGAATTCCTTGGCGTTGCTGCGAAACAGGAAGTCGTCGGTGAGGTTCTTCACGAGGAATCCCGCCAGCAGGCACAGTCCCACGACGCCCAGGAACGCGAGGACGTCGTCGCGGGCGCGGACATAACGCACGAAGGTCGTTGCAATAGCGCCCAGCATCGCGACAAACAGGCCGAGCCCGACGGCGCCGGTTTGCAGCCACTGGCTTACGAACAGGTTGTGGGCGTGGGTCAGCTGCAGATCCGCCAGGTCGCTGGAGATTTCCTCGGCCTGGATTCTTCTTCCAAATCCGTAACCCTGCCAGACGCGGTCGCCGATGCGTTCGCTCAGCTGTTGCCACAACCGGAGTCTAGGATCGGCCTTGATGGTCGCCTCGACCGATGTGTTCGGCGGAAACACCGACTGTGCCCGTTCCCTGGCCGCATCGGCAAACGCGAAGCCAAGTATGACCAGGAGCGCCGCCACGGGCGCCAGCCAACGCCACGGCGAGCGCATGAAGGTCTTGGGCCAGCGCGCGGCCGATGCGATTGCTCCGGTGGCGAACACGGCGGCGAGCGCGATCCACACCATGCGGTTTTCGGTCAGACGTGCCGAAGCGACGAGAAGCGCCAGCAGCATGGCACCCAGCGCGAGCGCCAGACGGCGCTGCCGCAACCCGACGGGCGTTGGTGCGATCAGCGCGAGGAACCACGGAGCGATGAGTACGACGTAAGTCGAATAAGGGCCGACGCCGTTGTGCTTGAGCGCCGGATCCCAGCCCGCCGGCGTCATGGAATAGCCGATCGCGAGCGAGGCCATGATCGCGAAAACCGCCAGGATGGTTGCCGCGTATCGGCGCAGGACCACGACGTCGAAGCACGCAACGTAGAAAGCGACGATCAGCAACACGTTCTCCACGACCTCCCGGGCGAGTTGCCCTGACGTATACCGCGGCTTCACCGACCAGAAGTACGACGCCGCGGACCACGCGAACCATGCCGCGACAGTCACGACGATCGACCATGGGGGCATGGGTATGCGCGCCTCCAGTCGCTCGCCGCGTTCGCGCAGGCTCCAGCCCAGCGCAAACACGGTGAACACGATGGACCCGCCAAACGCGATCGAACGCAGATACGTCCCGTGGTTGGTTGGCAGCAGTATCAAATACATGGCCGTGATGACGGCCAGCCAGCGCAGGTTGAGGACCGTCATTCAGCGACCGACGGTCCTGGCGACCGCCGTTTGCATGGCCGCGTCGACCCGATCCGCGAACCGCTCGAAAGAGAAGGGAGCGAAATGCGCGGGCGCTTGCGCGATGTCGGGCTTGCGGGTTCCGTCGGCAATGCCTGTCAGAAGCTGCGCGAAGTGCCGTCCGCGATCCTTGCGCGGATCCGTGTATAGGAAGCCCGTGATGCCGTCGCGCATCGTTTCCGTGAACGGCGGCGCGTCGATCGCAAGCACCGGCGTCCCGCACAGGCAGGATTCGATGACGTTCAGGCCCAGCGCCTCGCGGTCCGGCAATCCGGTCACGAGGTAGTCGATGCCGCGGTAGGCCGGCGCGACGTCGCGCTGATGACCCCAGAAGCGGACCCGTGATCCGAGCGGGCTCACCGCGCGGCGCAGCGCTTTCAACTGCTTCAATCCGACCGCGATGCCGAAGATTTCGACGTTGACATGAGGCTGCGCCACGATGATCGGCGCGAGGACGTCGAACAGCGCGGGAAACTGCTTGGCCCGGGCGATGCGCGAAACGATTCCCAGCGTAAGTCCCGGCCGCTTCGTGTAGGTCGGTCCAGTGCCACCGCTCCGGAAGGCCCGCTGCGCAGCGGCGAGAAGTCTCTCGAAAGGCTTGCGCTCGTCCCACTCGCACAGCGGCCCGCGCACCGGCGCGGCAGCGCTGTGCAGGCGATTGATTTCGCCGATGCCGAAGAGCGGCTCATCCTGGACGCTGGCGACGCCATTCGCGCGCAGTGTCGCGACGACGTGCCGGGACACGCCGAACATGACGTCGGCGGTCCCGTAATACGCGGGCCGCGACGAATCGTAAATGGCCTGGTGCGCGATGCCCACGACGGGACCGCGCGATCCCAGCTTGGCCAGCACCGGCGCGGGGAGTGATCCGTGGATCAGCGCGATGTCTCCCGCCTCCAGCGCGGCGACGGCCGACGTGGCATCCGGCACACGCAATTGCTCCACGCCGCCGAAGTCGAGGTCGCGCCAGAAGTCCGCGTCGGCGCGGACGAGCACGCGGGTCGGCCATCCGCGCGCGACCAGCGCCCTGCTCACGAATGCAGTGAAGACTTCCGCGCCGCCAAGTGTCGGTGCCAGGTTGACCTGGACGATCCTCGGCCGTGCAGCCATTTACACCGCGACGCCGAGTTCGCCCGCGGCGGCAATCACGGCGTCGAGCGAGATCGCCTGCATGCAGAGGTGTTCCGGGCACTGCGCCGGTGTTCGCGCGCAGCGGCGCACCCATTCGATTTCGCGCCGGAACAGAACGCGCTGGTCGCGGCAAGGGAAAGGATCGACCGTCACTGCGCGATAGGGGGAGTTGCGCCAGAAATCGCCGGCGCCGGTGATGACGGACGAGCCGGGGCCGAACAGCGCGACCGTGCGCGCACCGGCCACGCGCGCGAGATGCGCCACGCCCGTGTCCGGCGCTACCAGCAACCGCGAGTTTGCGAACAGGTGCCACAGCTGAGACAGGTCCAGGCGTCCGGCGAACGACGGATAGCGTTGGCCGGGGTCGCAGGCCGCGATCATTTCTTCCTCGCCACGACCCGCCGACCACACCGGTGTAATTCCGCGCGCGTCGAGCCTGGCCGCGAGCGCCGTCCACCTGTCCGCCGGCCACAGCTTGAGCGGCGTGCTGGCACCGACGTGCAGCACCGCATAGGGCTGCTCCGGCGCAGGGAAGAGCTTTGCTGCCGGCGCGGGCCAGTCGCCGGGTGCAAAGGGCGAAGGCGGCGGCCCGTCGAGCAGCGTGGCAACCATGTCGCCCCAGGCGGCGGGAACGTCGGGATAGCGGCGCAGCTCGTCGATGGGCCAGTTCTTGCGCTCGTTGGGATCGCCCGAAAAGGCGACGATCCAGCGCGAATGCATCGCCGCGGCCAGCCAGGCGTACCGGTTGTCGCCGGCGACGAACGCCAGGTCGAAACGCGATTCGGAGAACAGCTTTTCGTTGGCATGACGCGGGTCCCACGGCAGTGCGCGGACGCCATACGGATGGGTCGAGTACAGCGGAGCGATCGCGCGAGGCACGGTCATGGAAATTTCCGCGTCCGGGTACCGCTCGCGCACCTTGGCGATAAGCGGCGTCAGCATCAGCGTGTCGCCCAGCAGCAGATGGTGGGCGAGCAGAACGCGGCGAATCTTCGCCGGATATTTGCGCGGCCGGTTGGCGCGGGCCGCGATCGCACGCGCCACGACTTCCGCCTGGTTGATGAAGCGCGAACGCGTCGCGATGATCGTGGTCATGGCGATCCCGCGTCGACGAGTGCGCGGCGAAAGGCGGCCTCCATGCGGTCGAGCATGGCGGGAAGCCCGTAGCGAGGCGCGACGAACGCGCGGGCGTCGGCTGCGAGCCGCATACGCAATGCGTCGTCGGCAAGCAATCGTCCGAGGCCGTCGGCGAGCGCTCCGGCGTCTTCCCGCGCGACGATCAGCGCGGTTTCGCCATTGCGCGCGATTTCCGGGATGGCGCCTGCATCCGTGGTGACACACGCCACGCCGCAGAACATGGCCTGGAGCAACGCCTGCGGCACGCCTTCATTGGCGTACGAAGGCAGCGCGAACACGTCGAGCGCGCGCAGCCACAGCGCGACGTCGTCCTGCTGGCCGGCAAAAGTCACCCGCGACCGCAGCGCAAGCGCGTCGACTTGCGCCTCGAGCGCCGCGCGCTGCGGACCATCGCCGACGATGACGAGGTTGACGTCGCGGTCGGGGAGCCGCGCGATGGCGTCGAGCAGATAGCGGTGACCCTTCCAGCTGCGCAGCGTGGCGACGATTCCCACCAGCCGCGAGCCCGCGGCCAAGCCGACCGCGGCGCGCGCTGCGAGCCGGTCTCCGGGCGCGAAACGCGACCCGTCGATGCCCGTGGGGATTGATTCGATCCGGGCGGGGTCGATGCCGTTGTCGCGGATCAACGTCGCGCGCAGCGATTCACCGGTCGTGATCAGCCGCGTCGTTGCTTTGCGGTAGAGCCACGACGTCGCGGTGTCGTTCGGCACCGGGACGGAAACGTGCCGGGTGCGCACCAGCACGGGGCGTGTACGGCTCCCGAGGCGCAACGCGGCCGCGGTCAGCCAGGTGTCCGTCGAGCTATGGGTATTGACGATGTCGAACGGTGTCGCGCGGAAGGCGCGGCGCATCGCGAGCACACCTGCCGGGCGTTTCCGGCCGATGGACAACGCAATCGCGGGGACGCCGAAGCGCGGTGCCTCGGCCACGATGCGCGAACCGTGCGCACCATGGACGATGACGCGGTGCCCGCGTGATTGCATGCCTGCGGCCTCGGTCAGGATGCGGATCTCCTGGCCGCCCCAGCCATCCGACGATTCGGTATGGGCGATGGCAAGGCGGCGCGGAGCGATCTCCGGTCCTTGCTCATTGTTATGCACGCCGGACACGTTGGCTGTGGTCACGGGTAGGCCGCGACCGGTGCGGCCACCGCGAATTGCAGCTGATGGAGGCGAGCGTACACGCCGTCGCGCGCGATGAGGTCGGCGTGCGATCCCTGCTCGACGATGCGGCCGGCGTCGAGAACGACGATGCGGTCGGCGTGTTCGATGGTCGACAGCCGGTGCGCGATCACGATCGTCGTGCGACCCTGCATCAGCACGTCGAGTGCTGCCTGCACCTGGCGCTCGGACTCCGAGTCCAGCGACGATGTGGCCTCGTCGAGGATGAGGATCGGCGCGTCCTTGAGAATGGCCCGCGCGATCGCGATGCGCTGGCGCTGTCCGCCGGACATGCGCATTCCATTCTCGCCCACGCGGGTGTCGAACCCCTGCGGTGTGGCGCGGATGAATTCGACGGCGTTCGCGGCGGCCGCCGCGCGCTCCACTTCGTCGCGGCTGACGCCGGCCATCGCGCCATAGGCGATGTTCGCGGCGATGGTGTCGTCGAACAGCAGCACGTCCTGCGAGACCAGCGCGATCTGCGAACGCAGGCTCGCCAGTGTCAGCGTCGTGATGTCGTGGCCGTCGACGAACAGCCGGCCGGCCGAGGGCTCGTAGAAACGGGGGATCACGTTGACCAGCGACGTCTTGCCGGCGCCGGAGCTGCCGACGAGCGCAATGGTCTCGCCGGGACGGATCGTCAGCGATACGTCGGTCAGGGCGTCGCGTTCGCTGCCCGCGTACTTGAGTGAGACCCGGTCGAAGCGCAGTTCGCCGCGCGCTCGCTCGAGCCTGACCGTGCCGTTGTCCGGCTCGTCCTCGAGATCGAGCATCGCGAAGATGGATTCCGCCGCGGCCAGGCCGCGCTGGATCGACGCGTTGATGCCGGACAGTGCCTTCAGGCGCTCCAGCAGCGTAAGCAGAGCCGCGGTGTAGGCAAGGAAGATCGGCAGGTCCAGCCTGCCGTCCTCGCTCTGGCCGAGCGCGATCCAGATGATGACCGCAACCGCCAGCACCGCAAGGATCTGCGTGATCGGCGAACTCGCCGCGCTGGCCGACGATTGCTTGGACATCGAATTGCGCAGCGCATTGGCGGCGTGCACCGCGCGTTCCCGCTCGTAGGCCTCGCCGCCGAAGATACGGACGATGCGGTGGCCGCCGATCATCTCCACCAGCACGTGCGTCAGCGCGGCGGTGCGCGTCTGCACGTCGCGCGCGATGCGCCGCAGGCGCCGGCTGAAATAACGTATCACCACGGCGACCACGGGCAGGATCGCGAAGGTCCATAGCGTCAGTCGCCAGTTGAAATACATCAGAAGGCCGAAGCTCGCCAGGATCGTCATCGTGCTGCGGATGGCGGTGGTGATCGTGTTCGACGCGGCGGAAGCGAGCTGGTGCGCGTCGAAGGTGAGTTTCGACTGCACGACGCCGCCGGGCGTAATGTCGTAGTAGGGCGTGGGCAGCTTCAGGAGCTTGTCTACCAGCGCCCGCCGCAGGTCGTAGACGACGCGGAAGCCCGTATACGCCATGCCGTAATCGGAAACGTAGGAACCGATGCCGCGCAGCACGAATACGCCGACAATCGCCAACGGCAGCCACTTGGTCTTTTGCGGATCCGGGTTCTGGAAGCTCTGGACGATCGGAACGACCATGTAAGTCATGATCGTGTCGCCCGCGGCGACGACGACCATGCCGACGACCGCGAGCGCGAACGCCCACCAATATGGGCGAACGTAGCGCAGCAGGCGCGAATAGAGGTGGAGTCCGGTGGTCATCGAGGGGGAGAAGCGGCGGCGCGTCTTGTGGGCGGCGCGAAAGGGGCAGGCGGCGCGACAGCGGGTCGCGGTGGGCCCGAATTATACCAAAGGCGGTTTGTCGCCCGCGGTCGGGGGCGCCGGCAGCGATTCGCTGGCAAGGCCGTCTTCGCCATGCAACGGCGGGGCCTCCCGCGCGGGCTGGGTCGATTTCGCCCGGGTCGTGGGGGGCGCCGCGGCGTGCGGGGCTCGGGACTGTTTCGGTTGCGCGACGCTTGCTTCGAGCAATTCCTTGTACAGCAGCACCAGCTTCAGCGTCATGGCCGAAGGCGTCAGCGGCTCGATCGCGCGCCGCGCGTTGGCCCCGAGGCGGCTTCGCGTAGCGGCATCGAGCAGTGCACGCATGTGCGCCGCAAGCCCCGCCACGTCTCGAGCGTCACATACGAGTCCGGCGTCGTATTCCATCACGAGCTCGGCGGCGCCGGATTTGTGACTGGTGATGATCGGGAGCGCGCAGGCCATGGCCTCGAGCGCCGCGTTCGGAAACGGGTCGTAGATCGCCGGGAGGACGAAAGCGTCCGCGCAACCGAGGAACGGTTTGACATCCAGTTGTGGACCGGCGAAAACGATTCTTTCCCGGATGCCCAGCGCGCGCGCGCGGCGCTTGTAGCCGTTCAGGCGCTTTTCTCGCCCCACGATCATGAGATGCGCCGACTCCGGCATTTGCGCCAACGCCGCGATGGCCGCGGAGACACCCTTGCGCGAGTAGCCCGAACCGACCAGCAGGAACAGGGTGGCGTCCTCCGGAATCTTGTATCGCGCCCTCAGCCGTTCGCGATGCTCGCGCAGCCCGGGATGGAACGCGACCGAGTCCACCGCGCTGTAGATCACCGGCAGGCGATCGTCGGGGAGGTCGAAGCGCGCCTTGATTTCGTCGCGCACCATTTTCGAATTGCAGATCACGGCACGCAGCCACGGGCTCGCGAACAGCTTCCTCTCCATCGCAAGCGTATACCGGTGCCACGGGTTCAGCGCGACACGCAGCCGCGCCCATATCGACGCGCCGCGCAGGCGTTCCTCGAGCCAGACCGCATGGACGCCGTCGCCTGCGCGGTAGATGTCGCAGCAGAGCAGCCGCTCGTGCGATTGCACCAGGTTGGCCTTGGTCGTGCCGACGGCGCGGCAGACGGCGCGCGCGAATCCCCAGTCACGCCACAGGCTGCCCAGATAGAACGGGTCGCAGATGTGCGGTTCGATCAGTTGCAGGTTGGTCTGCGGCCATTCGCGGGTGTAGAGCGTGATGGCTACGTTGCGCTCGAGCAGCGCTTCCAGCGCGCCCTCGATGAAGCGCTCGGCGCCCCCGTAGGGCGTGTACCGCTGGCGGATCAGCGCGAGGCGCATCAGGCCGTCCTTGCCGCCGTCTGCGCGAGCAGCGAGCGCAAGCCTTCGTGCACGCGAGCGACGGGCAACGTCGTCAGGCAGTCGGACACCTTGCCTCCGCCGCACCCGTCCAGCCCGCAGGGACGGCAGGGATGCGCGTCGGAGGCGATTACGCGCGCCGCGACGCCCCAGGGGCCCCATTGCATCTCACCGGATGGCCCGAACAACACAACAACGGGCGTGCCCATCGCCGCCGCGATGTGCATCGGCGCCGAGTCCACGCCGACGAAGGCACGTGCACGGCTGGTGACCACGGCGAGTTCCGGAAGGGTGAGTTGCGCGCTCAGGTCGACGATTCGCGCACGCGTGGCGGGCCGCACGGCTCCTAAAATTTCGTCGATCAGCGCGCGCTCGCGTTCGTCGTCCGCGCCAGTGACCGCGATGTCGAGGCCATCCTCGACAATGCAGTCGAGCAGCGCCGCCGTGCGCGCAGCGGGCCAGCACTTGAACAGCCAGCGCGAACCCGGGTGAACGTGAATGAACGTGCGCCCGACGAGCTCATGCCGGGCCAGCAGCGTATCGGCACGCGTCCGCGCCGCGGCATCCGGCACCAGGACCAGGCGCTTGTCGATCGCGTCGGGATAGATGCCGATGCGCCGCAACGCGTCGAGATTGGCTTCAACCGTGTGGCGTCGCGCGGCTTCCGGCTGGCGATAGAAATGCGTGAAATGCCGACGCCAAAGGCTTCCACGCGTGGCGCGCTCGCGTGTGACCGACCAGCGGGGCCGCAGCAGGCGCGCCAGCTGCAGCCCGCGTGAATGTTCGGTCAAGTGGACCAGAAGGTCGAAGCGCCGCGCGCGCAGCCGCCGCAACAACCGCCATTCCTCGGTGAGCTGCGTGACGATGCCGCGCTGTTTCCAGCCGCGGTCGATGGTATGCACCTGCGCTATGGCGGGGTGCCCGGACAGCATGGGCTCCGTGCCCCGGTACACCAGCGCATCGATTTCCGCCCCGGGCAAGGCGCGGGCAAGCACGGAGAACACCGGCGAAGCCAGCAGTACGTCGCCATGATGGCGCAGCTTGGTCACGAGCACGCGATGAATTTCCGGCAGGGGAACGGGGTCCGAGAGCGGGCTCGCCATGGTGGACAACGATACCAAAATCCGCGCGCCCGCGCCTGACGCGCGTACGCCGACGTCAGCGCTCACTCGTCGCGCATGGGCCGATGACGATGGATCGGCGGCGATAAGGGTACAATTCGCGCAGGTTGCGCCCGACCGGCCCGACCACTGACCCGACGCTCTCCCATGTCCTCCGATGCCGTCAATACCGCGCTGAAGGCGCAGATCCTGGCGGAAGCGCTCCCCTACATCCGGCGCTTTCACGACAAGACGATCATCATCAAGTATGGCGGCAATGCCATGACCGAACCCGCCCTCAAGGCCGGTTTCGCGCGCGATGTCGTGATGCTGAAACTGGTGGGAATGAACCCCGTGATCGTCCACGGCGGCGGCCCGCAGATCGGCGACCTGTTGAAGAAGATGGGCATCCAGAGCGAATTCCGGCAGGGCATGCGGGTTACCGACGACAAGGTGATGAACGTCGTGGAAATGGTGCTGGGCGAGCTGAACCAGGAAATCGTCGGCCTCATCAACCAGCACGGGGGCAAGGCGGTCGGGTTGACAGGCCAGGACGGCGCGTTCATCCACGCCCGCAAGATGCTGCTCAGGTCCGAAACCGCCGAAGGCGAATTCGTCGACATCGGCCTGGTAGGGGAGATCGAGCGCATCGACCCGGAAATCATCCAGCTGCTGGATTCGCGCGATTTCATCCCGGTGATCGCGCCGATCGGCGTCGGACCGGAAGGTGAGGCGTACAACATCAATGCTGACCTGGTCGCGGGCAAGCTTGCCGAGACGCTCAAGGCCGAAAAACTCGTGCTGATGACCAATACGGTCGGCGTGCTCGACAAGAATGGAACGCTGCTGACCGGACTGACGTCGAGTGAGATCGACGCGCTGTTCGCCGACGGCACGATCTCCGGAGGCATGCTGCCCAAGATCGGTTCCGCGCTCGATGCGGTCAAGAATGGCGTGAAGAGCTCGCATATCATCGACGGCCGCGTCGAGCACGCGCTGCTGCTCGAAGTGCTGACCAACGAAGGCGTGGGCACCATGATTCGCGCCGACGACACGCCGCCGCGGTTTGCGGCCTGACGCCCTGCGACGAACCGGACTCGACTCATGACGATGAAACCCGGCGAACGGCGGCATTCAATCCTGCAGATGCTGGCCACGATGCTGGAGAACCCCCGCAGCGAAAGGGTGACGACGGCGTTGCTGGCGGCAAAGCTCGAGGTCTCCGAGGCGGCGTTGTACCGTCATTTCGCGAGCAAGGCGCAAATGTACGAGGGGTTGATCGAGTTCATCGAGACCACGCTGTTCTCGTTCATCAACAAGATCCAGACCGAAACCACGGAAGGCGCGGCGCAGGCGGAGCAAACCGTCGTGATGCTGCTGTCGTTCGCCGAGAAGAATCCCGGAATGACCCGCGTGCTGATCGGCGAGGCGCTGGTGCACGAGGACGAGCGGCTGCAAGCGCGGATCAACCAGTTGACCGACAAGCTTGAAGCCGCACTGCGGCAATCACTGCGCATCGCGCAGGCGGCGAACGGATGGCACGGCGATGCCCAGGCGGATGCCGCCGTGCTGATCGCCTATGTGCTCGGGCGCTGGCAGTTGTTCGCGAAGAGCGGATTCAAGCGCACGCCCCAGGATGGCTGGGCGTTGCAGCGCAAATTCCTGTTCGGCTAGCGTGCATTCAGCAGCACGACGCGTCCGAGTCGTCGTCCTCTTGGGTGGGCTGCTGTTAGGCGCACACGTCGCGGCGCAGCAGGCCGCGCCTCCGGCCGCTACAGCGCCGCCGCCGTCGCGCTGGCAGGAGCAGGTCGACCGTCTCGACGAGGCCTATCGCGGCAGAATGCTGACGGCGAACGATCCGCGCGCGAACTGGATCGCAGGGCAACTCGATCGCGGCGATATCGAAGCGCAGGTCCGCCATTTCGCGGCGGCGCGCGTCGCCGCACCGGACAACAGACTCTATCTCGCGTCACTCGCTACCGCTTGCCTGGAGCCTGTGCAGCCGCGGCTGCCGGAGTGCGAGAGCGTCGATCGTCTTGCCGATTGGGCGACGCGGGACACCGCCAACGGCTGGCCCGCGCTGCTGCTGGCCGAGCGCGCGCGCAGGCACAAGAATCCGGAGGCGATGCTGGCGTTTCTGCAGCAGGCGGCCGGGCAGCCGCAATTCGTCGAATACTGGGAAGCGGGTTCCCTCGAATTTTGGGAGGCCGTGCGCGCGATACCGCTGGAGGCGGAGGAAGCGGCCAAGCTCGAACTCGCCGTCATGTACGCGATGACACGCTCGCTTACCTGGCCGGAGGCCGCTCGTGCAACGTGCATGGGGAATGGCCAACGAGCGAATGAAGTGCGTTCCGCATGCGCGCAACTCGGCGCGGCGATGCGGGAGCGCGGCTCGACCTGGATGTCGCGGCTGATCGGCGCCAGGATGGTCGTGGCCAACGCGGGATCCGCGGATGCGCTCGCCGCCGCGGAAACCAGGGTCGGTTCCGTTCGCGCGCAGATCGCCGCATGCAGCCGGTCCACCGGTTCGATCCTGGACGGCCTCGAGGCCGACGATCGAGCCACGCGCGCGAAGTCCGTCGCCGAATGGGACAAGTGGCTCCGGCGCGAAGCCGCAGTGGGCGAAGCGCGCGCCTGCGAGGAACGGCTCGGCGCTACGTCGACTGCGCCTTCGAAGGCGCGATAACACAGCCGGCGACGCGCCATACCCCATCTTTCTGCCTCTCCATCCGGTAGAGCGCGACTACCACTGTGTTGTCCGGCAACACGAGCTGCAGCGGCTGGATCGTGATGCCGTCGACTACGGCGCCGTCGAGAAAGGCAACCGATCGCGCGTCGAGCAGTGGGCGGAAGCCTTCCCGCACCATGCGCATGAATCGCTCCGGCGTGCCGAACTGCTTGCGCAATCCGGGAGCGGCGTAAGACATTGCCTTGGCGCCATCGCCAGCCTTCAATGCCTTGAGCTGGTCGTCGATGACGAGTTGAATGGAATTCCATTCCGCAGAGCGGAGCGCAGCATGGCCGGGAGGCGTCACCGCGAATGCAGCCGACGCGCCGGCGGCAAGCGCCATGGCGACGATCACGATCGTCGCGAGGCGCTTCATGCGGGGCGATCCCTGCATACCGGGCATGCGAGGTCGCGCGGAACGCGCATTTCGCGCCAGCGCATGGCCAGCGCATCGAGCAGCAGCAGCCGACCCGCGAGCGATTCGCCGACGCCCCCAATGAGTTTCAGCGCTTCGGCGGCTTGCGTCGCGCCGACAATGCCCGTGAGCGGCGCGAACACCCCCATCGTCGCGCAGCGGGTCTCTTCGAGTTCCTCGCCCTCGCCGAACAGGCAGTGGTAGCACGGCGACGCTGCGTCGCGTGTATCGAACACGGCGATCTGGCCGTCGAAGCGGATCGCGGCGCCGGAGACCAGCGGCTTGCCCGCGGCGACGCACGCACGGTTGACCGCGTGGCGCGTCGCGAAGTTATCGCAACCGTCGAGCACCACATCGGCGGCCGCGACCAGCGGCGCCAGCGCCTCCGGCCCGACCCGCTCGGGTACGCGCACGACGCGCACGTCCGGATTGATCGCTGCAAGCCGTTGCGCCGCGGCGTCGACCTTGCGCGTGCCGATGTCCGCGGTCGCATACAGGACTTGTCGCTGCAGGTTGGTGAGGTCGACGTGGTCGGCGTCGCAGATCGTGATCTCGCCGACCCCAGCGGCGGCCAGGAACTGTGCCGCGGGTGTGCCCAACCCGCCCATGCCGACAATGAGCACGCGGGCAGACGCGAATTTCTGCTGCGCATCCGGACCGAGTTCGTCGAGCAGGATGTGCCGGCTGTAGCGGAGGAGTTGGGCGTCGTCCATGGGAAGGTACTTTACCCGCGAAGCCGAGCGGCCGGACCCCTGCGTCCCCGCGAAAGTCACGCCTGAAACGACAACGCCCGGCGAACCGGGCGTTGCTTGCGCTGTTTAGTTTCCGGCTTGCGGGACTACTTCGCGGTCGTTGCCGCCGGAACTGCAGCGTTCGCGGCCACGGCCTTGGTCGAGGCAATGACCGGCAGACCCTTCAGCTGGTTCAGCGCCTGCTGCAGCTGGAAGTCCTCTGCGTCGCCGAATTGGAAACGCGGCACCAACGATGCTGGCTCCACCCTGCCGATGTCGGTCTTGCCGTCCGCCGCCTGCTTGGCGCGCACTTCCGTCGCCGGGTCGATCTTGCTGGCCTTGCCCGTCTCGAGGTGATGATCGAGATTCGCTTCGCGGATTCGGTTCGGCGAATCGCGCCCGTCGTCGATCATGACGTCCGGTTCGATGCCCTTGGCCTGGATCGAACGTCCCGCCGGCGTGTAGTAGCGCGCCGTGGTGAGCTTGAGACCCGCGTTGTTGCCGAGAGGAAGGATTGTCTGCACGGAACCCTTGCCGAACGTCTGGTTGCCCAGCACCACCGCGCGCTTGTGATCCTGAAGCGCACCGGCGACGATCTCGGAGGCCGACGCAGTGCCGCCGTCGACCAGCACCACCATCGGTACTTTTTTCACGCCGGCCGGGAGGTCGCGGAAGAAATCCTCGCCGCGGCGCGAATAATTGTCCTTGCTGGCGGTGAGACGCATGCGCGCATCGGGCGTGCGGCCATCGGTGTAGACGACGAGCACGTCCTTGGGCAGGAATGCGGCCGACACGGCAACCGCCTGGTTCAGGAGGCCGCCCGGGTCGCTCCGCAGGTCGAGCACCAGGCCCTTCAGTTCGCCGTCCTTGTACAGATTCTTAAGGGCCTTGGCCAGGTCCTCACCGGTGCGTTCCTGGAATTGCGTGACGCGGACGAATCCGTAGCCGGGTTCGACGAGCTTCGCGCGGACGCTCTTGAAGTTGATTTCCTCGCGCGTCAGCGTGAACAGGATCGGCGTGTCGACGTCCTTGCGCACGACAGTGAGCACGACCTGCGTGCCCGGCTTGCCGCGCATTTTTTCCACGGCCTTGGTCAGCGGCAAGCCGCGCGTGGCCACGTCGTCGATCTTGACGATCAGATCCCCCGACTTGATGCCGGCGCGAAATGCGGGCGTATCCTCGATTGGCGATGTCACGCGAATCACGCCGTCCTCGACGCCCACCTCGATGCCCAACCCGCCGAACTTGCCGGCGGTCTGGATGTGCAGGTCCTGGAAGGCTTCGGCATCGAGGAAGTCCGAATGCGGGTCCAGCCCGTGGACCATGCCGTTGATGGCTTCCTTGATCAGCTTGTCGTCCGGAACCTGCTCGACGTAATCGCTTTTGATCTTGCCGAACACCGCTGACAACAGCTGCAGGTCTTCGTAGGGGATGGGCGTGCGCGACTCGCGTTGCGCGACCGCGGAAAAGTTGAGCGACAGCAGGACGCCCAGCACCGTGCCGAGCCCGATCAGGCCGGCCTTCTTCCAGCCGTTGCCCTGGCCCTTTTCCGCTTTTCCCGCGTCCGACTGCGCCATCGAATGCTCCCGCAAGTGTTGAATCCAATGATCCGGCCATGCCGCCCTGGGCGCGAATCGTCACCCCGAAATGCCCACCCTCATTGCCGACCGCGCGTCGCTCCAGCCCGCGGACGAACCAAAATTATACGCCCGCGTCCGCCGCAAGACCCTCGGCTGGCGGTCCGACAACAAAGAGGGTGGTCGAACGAACGTTCCTGGAAACGCGCAAAACGCGCCGTGACTCCTCGCTACATCCCGTTGGGCGGGATTTCGCACCGCAAGTTCCCTAGCCGGCGCCCGAGGCGTCAGGCGGGCATTATCAGCGGACGCCCGGTCATCTCCGCAGGTTGCGGCAAGCCCATCAGTTTCAGCATGGTCGGTGCAATGTCCTGCAAGGCGCCGCCGGTCGCGATATGTGCGGGGCGGCCGACATAGAGGAAGGGAACCAGGTTCAACGTGTGCGCGGTGTGCGCCTGTCCGGTCGCCGAGTCGTGCATCATCTCGGCGTTGCCGTGGTCGGCGGTGATCAGGACTTCGCCGCCGGCCGCGCGGGCAGCGGCGACCACCCGTCCGATGCAGACGTCGAGGGCTTCGACGGCCCGGCGCGCGGCATCCAGATTACCGGTGTGCCCGACCATGTCGCTGTTCGCGTAATTGCACACAATCGCGTCGTACTTTCCCGACGCGATCGCGGCGACGAGCTTGTCGGTCACCTCCGGCGCGCTCATTTCGGGTTTCAAGTCGTAGGTCGCCACGTTGGGCGAGGGCACCAATATGCGGTCCTCGCCGGGATAGACCGCCTCGACGCCACCGTTGAAGAAATACGTGACGTGCGCGTACTTCTCGGTCTCGGCGATGCGCAGCTGGTTGAGCCCGAGTTCGGAAATGAATTCGCCGAAGCTGTTGCGGATGGTCTGCGGCGCGAACGCGACGGGCAGCTGTGCGAATTCGTCGCCATACGACGTGAGGCATACGTAGGCCGCGAGCTTCGGCACGCGACCGCGCGGGAACGCGGTGAATGCAGGGTCGGTGATCGCGCGCGTCATCTGCCGCGCGCGGTCGGCGCGGAAATTCATGAATACGACCACGTCGCCGTCGGCCATCGTCGCAGGCCGGCCGTCACGATCCGGAATTACCGTCGCCTTGACGAATTCATCGTTCTCGCCGCGGGCGTAGGCCGCGTCGAGCCCGGCCCGCGCGGTGGGGGCGGTGAAAGGCCCGCGACCCTCGACCAGGAGCTCGTAGGCGGCGGCAACGCGATCCCACCGCTGATCGCGATCCATCGCGTAGTAGCGGCCGACGATTGAAGCAACGCGGGCGCCGCGGGCTTTGGTGCACACGCCGTCCATGAATGCAAGCGAGGCGGCCGCGCTGCGCGGCGGCGTGTCGCGGCCGTCGAGGAACGCGTGGACGAGGATCTGGGTTACGCCGGCGGCCGACGCCATCGCCACGAGGGCGGCGATCTGCCGCTCGTGGCTGTGCACGCCGCCCGGGGAAAGCAGTCCCAGCACATGCAATGCCGAACCGTTGCTCTTCGCCGTCGCCAACGCGGCGGCGAGCACGGGATTGCGCTCGAACTCGCCGGTCTCGATCGCGTGGTCGATGCGCGTGAAATCCTGGTAGATGACGCGGCCCGCCCCGATGTTCAGGTGACCCACTTCGGAGTTGCCCATTTGGCCGGCAGGCAGCCCCACGTGCAGCTCGGAGGCATCGATCGTCGTGTGCGGCGACGTCTTCAGCAGCCGGGTCCAGTTCGGCATCGCGGCGATGCTGATCGCGTTGTCCGGTGCGGCCTCGCGGCTGCCGAACCCGTCCAGGATCACGAGGACGACGGGACGCGCGCGCGGAGATTGCGGCGCTTGCTGCGCGACGGGCGAGGCTTCGGCAATGAGTGTGGACATCGGCGCGGGGAGCGGGAAAGGAGGCGCCGCCGCGCAGGCGCTGCGCGGCGATCGGGTATCATTTTACCTTTTGCAATCCACTATTTGCAGCGATTTGCTGCGGCGAGGCGTTTTCCAAATGTCATTCTTCATCAACAACTGGATGCTGGAGCTCATCATCGTCCTGTCCGGCGCCATGCTGGTCTGGCCGCTGGTGCAGGGGCGCTTTTCAAAGATGAAGGAAATCGGTACGTTGCATGCGACGCAACTCATCAATCGCAGCAACGCGGTCCTGCTCGACGTGCGCGCGGCGAACGAATTCGCCGTCGGACACCTGCCGAACGCCCTGAACATCCCGCTGGCGGAGTTGGGCAACCGCGGCGCGGAACTCGCAAAGCTCACGGCGCGACCCGTCATCGCATATTGCGACCGCGGCCAACGCAGCCGGGCAGCGGGATCGGCGCTCGCCAAGCTGGGATTCGCCGACGTCTACCAGCTCACCGGCGGCATCAAGGCGTGGAAGGATGCCGGCCTGCCGGTGGAGAAGTGATGCAGCAAGCCGCCAAAGTGACGATGTACACGACGTCGCATTGCCCGTATTGCGTGCAGGCGGAGCGGCTGCTGACGCACAAGGGCGTCACCGACGTGGAAAAGGTCCGCGTCGATTTGCACCCCGAGCGCCGTGCCGAAATGATGCACCGGACCGGCCGGCGCAGCGTTCCGCAGATATATATCGGCGACCTGCACGTCGGCGGTTACCACGAACTGGCCGCGCTGGAGCGTGCCGGAGAACTCGATTCGCTGCTGGGCAGCGGGCCACACGAACGCGCGGCGAGTCCGCCGCATCCTCAGGTAAAATAGACGGTTTTCCGCAATTCTCCACTTTTCAGATCAGGATTCCCAAGCATGGCTGACCCGCAAATTCCCGCGCCGCAAGACGGTGGCGAGCCGCAACCCGCGACGTTCGCGATCGAGCGCATCTACACCAAAGACCTGTCCCTGGAAAACCCGGGCGCGCCGCAATCGTTCCAGCTCACCGAGCAACCGCAGATCGAAGTCGGTATGCGCACTCGCGGCGAACAGATCGCTCCCGACGTGTACGAGTACGTATTGACGCTGACCGTGACTGCGACGATCGCGGGAAAGACGCTGCTGCTGGTCGAGACCTCGCAGGCGGGAGTCTTCACCATTCGCGGCGTACCTGCGGAGCAATTGCAGCCGATGATGGCGATCAACTGCCCGACCGTGCTGTTTCCGTATGCGCGCGAAGCGATTGCCGACGCGACGATGCGCGCAGGCTTTCCGCCGATCCATCTCGCGCCGATCAATTTCGACATGCTCTACCAGCAACAAATGGCGCAGCAGCAGGTGCCAGCGGTCACCAACTGAAACAGGACGCACACCCCGAGCGCGCCATGAAGCGCCGTCCCTCGAAGATTCCGCTGCCGGCGCTCTTGCTGACAACGCTGGTTGTCGCGGGAGCCGCTGCCGCCGCCGACTACCGGACGACGGCCGAGGTGCCGACGCTCCTGTATGACGCGCCGTCGACCAAGGCGCGGCCGCTGTTTGTCTATGGTCGCGACGTGCCGCTTGAAGTGGTCGTCGCCGTTGAAGGCTGGACGAAGGTCCGCGATGTCGGCGGAGCCTTTGGCTGGATCCCCAACAAGAACCTTTCCGACAAGCGCGCTTTGCTGGTGCGCGTTCCGGTCGCGGACATTCGCGCCAACCCCGATGATGCCGCACCCGTGGTGTTCCGGGCCGACCAGAACGTGCTGCTCGACCTGGGCGAAACCGCGGCGTCGCCGGGAACCACGTCCACACCCGGTTGGGTGAAGGTGCGACATCGCGACGGGCAGTCCGGTTATGTCCGCGTGAACCAGGTGTTCGGTCTCTAAAGTTCATTCCCCTCGGGCGGCTCCATGACCACGGTCGCGATCCTCGGCGCGGGTGCCTGGGGAACTGCTTTGGCGATTCATCTCGCCGGGCGCGCGACGGCGCACCCCACGGTGACATTGTGGACTCGCGACGAACGCCATGCGCGCGCGATGGCCGCGACGCGCGTCAATACGCGCTACCTGCCGGGAATCGTGTTGCCGGCCGGGATTACCGTGACCTCGGACCTGCATGCGGCGTCAGGTGCACAGCTGCTTGTAGTCGCAACGCCCGCGGCGGCGTTGCCCGGGCTTGCGCAGGAGTTCGCGGCATTGGGCGCCCGCGCGCCGCTCATCTGGCTGTCAAAGGGATTCGTCGCCGCGCCGGCGCTGCCCGCCGGCGTGGGGCTCGCGCACCAGGTAATCGCGCCGATGTGGCCGTCGCCGGTGGGCATCGTTTCGGGGCCCACCTTCGCGGAGGAAGTCGCGCGGGGATTGCCGACGGCGCTGACGGTGGCCGCGACGGAGCCGGAGCTCTCGGCATCGGTCGCGGCGCTGCTGCGCGGCGATTCGCTGCGCGCCTACGAAAGCGACGACCTGGCGGGCGTGGAAATCGGCGGAGCGATCAAGAACGTTCTGGCCATCGCCGCAGGGGCATCCGACGCGCTGGGTTTTGGCAACAATGCGCGTGCCGCGCTGATCACGCGAGGCCTGGCCGAGACTGGCAGGCTGTCGGCGGCGCTGGGCGGCAAGCGCGAAACGCTGATGGGATTGGCGGGCTTGGGCGACCTCGTGCTGACCTGTACCGGTGACCTGTCGCGCAATCGCCGAGTCGGCCTGGCTCTTGCGAAAGGTAAACGCCTGCCCGCGATCCTCACGGAGTTGGGCCATGTCGCAGAAGGCGTCACTGCGGCGATCGCCGCCCGCGCGCTGGCCGCGCACCACAATGTCGAGATGCCGATTTGCGAAGTGGTCTGTCGGGTGCTGCATGAAGACCTGCCGGCGCGCGTCGCCGTGGAAGAATTGCTGCGGCGGGAGCCGCGGTCCGAACGAAGCTAGGAAAAAAAAGGGACTTCCGGTCATGTTGCCGTCGCGCGTTGCCCTGTCGGGCGCATTGATCCAGCTCGCATTGACGAGTGTCGCCGTCGCCGCGGACGTCGCGTTCTTCGCGCCGGCCACGCCCGAGCGCGCCGTGACGGAGTCGCTGCACGGCGTCACGCTCACCGACCGCTATCGCTGGCTCGAGGACGGCAAGAACGCGGAAGTCCAGTCGTGGACTCGTGCGCAACACGCGGCTACAGTCAGTTATCTCGACCGCGCGGCGCCGCCCCTCCCGGGAATGAAGGACGAGCTCACTCGCTACTTCGACCGCAATCGCACTGACGCGCCGTTCTTCAAGTACGGACGCGAGTTCTTCAAGCGCGTGATCAAGGGCGAACCGCAGGCTAAGCTCTTCACGCGATTGGATGGCAAGGAAATTCTGCTCTTCGATCCTGTGGCGGTGGATCCGTCGGGAAAGACGCGCCTGGGTTCCATCGTTCCGAATCGCGACGGATCGAAGCTTGCCATCGGAATCTACTCCGGCGGCTCCGAAATCCAGGACGTCCGCATCACCAATTCGCGCACCGGCGCGGCAATAGGTCCCCTGATCAAGGGCGTCGGCGGATTTCACTGGGCGCGCGACGAGCGCTTTGCATACTTCACGCCGCGCACCGCGGAATCGGATGCGAAGCAGGAGCCGCACCGCTGCGTCCGGCATCGCCTCGGGGGCGACCGCAAGGACGACGAGGTCCTGATCCAGATGCAGGACGCAAAGAACTTCTGCAGAGTCTATGAACCGG
>Ga0207648_10000052_pt1 | contig 107551 bp, 87 predicted proteins | sample KBSMisM32_FD_184310 | JGI IMG/M metagenome (GOLD analysis project Ga0207648, IMG submission 184310) | Miscanthus rhizosphere microbial communities from Kellogg Biological Station, Michigan, USA - KBS Miscanthus M3-2 (SPAdes) (version 2) | ecosystem: Host-associated > Plants > Roots >...
CGGCGGGATTGGTGTATTTGGCGTTGAGGTAGGCGGGAGTAAGGAGTAAGGAGTAAGGAGTAAGGAGTAAGGAGTAAGGAGACCAAGGAATGCGGCGATCTGACTCAAGACTCAAGACCCACGACTCAAGACCCGACCAACCTCACGCCGCTCTCGTCTTCCGCATCTCCACCACCCACTGATAGTCCCCAAGCAGCTGATCATAGATCGGACCCCACGCGCGTTCTTCTGCGGTCTTGAGCCCTCCCTGAGCGAGACGGTGACGCAGCTCGGCGTCCTGAAGCAACCGCTGGAGCCCGGTAAGCAAGGCACCGGTGTCTCTGGGTTTAACGAGGAGTGCGTTCGCTCCCTGGTTGGCGAACTCGAGAACCCCACCATCGGCGACGGCGAGCGAGGGCAGACCCGAGCCCATCGCTTCGAGGAGCGAGTTGCCGAACGTTTCGGTGCAGGAAGGGAACACGAAGAGATCGGCGGAGGCATAGGCCTCACCCAGAGCGCGGCCATGCCGAAGACCGGCCAGGTGGACTCCGGCCATCGGATGACGCTCCAGGTCGTCTCCCAGGGGCCCCTTCCCTACCAGCACCAGCTGAGCATTGCCCTTCCGGTTTCCCATACTGCGCCAGGCATCCAGCAAGCGGCCCAAATCTTTTTCCTTGGCCAGGCGTCCGATGTAGGTCACCAGGAGATCATCGGGACCGACCCCGAATGACTGGCGATAGCTCTCGCTTCGGAACGCCGGGTTGAACTCTTCAGGATCCACTCCGCGAGTCCAAACCCCGGTGTGCAGAATTCCCCGAGTGTGCAGGTATTCCTCGTAAAGGCGGGACGGGCACAACACTTTGGCAGTCCGGTTGTAGAACCACCGCCCGTAAATCCATCCGATATCCAGCACCCAGGGCACGCCGTAGCGATAGGCGTACTTCTGATAATCGGTGTGAGCGGAGGAGATGACCGGGATGCCGAGCCGTTCGGCCGCTTTGAGTCCGGCGAGGCCCATGGCGAATTCTGTCGCCACGTGAACCACATCGGGCTGGAAGGCGGCGAGATCGTCCTCGATGTCCCGGGCGCGAGGGAAAGCCCACTGGATATCGGGATACAGAAAGAACGGGACACTGGTCGAGCGGTGTACCTCGGGGCGGTCGGCAGTCCCTTCCGGGAGTGCGTAGTTGGCCGTGTAGATGCGCAGCGAGTGGCCGCGCTTTTCCAGCGCGTTCACGAGACGCAGCAGGGTGACACCCACCCCGCTGACCATCGGCCAGTAGACTTCCGAGAAAATGGCTATGCGCATGGGACAAGGATGGCGTCGGTCTGAGATAGCCTAGTCTTGGCGCAGCAGGTGCACAAGTGAGACTACCGCTTCAGTTCAGGCAATCCCGCGGCTTCTCGAATGACCTGGGTGAACCCCGCGAAGTCATAGTCAGTCCGACCCCGCGCGATCGAATCGTTGATATGGCGCGTGATCAGGTCGGCGAGTGGCAGGGGAACTCCTAGTTCGCGTCCCGCGGCCCGGGCCAAGAGCAGGTCCTTGAGTCCCAGTGGGAGCGCGAAGCCCGCGGGCAAGAATTCGCCGCGGATAATCTTGAGACCATAGTTATTGACCACCGGGGATCCGAAGAGAGTCGTGACCAGCATCTCGTGGAACCGGGCGGGATCGATCCCCCCCTTCTCGGCCAGAGTGAGAGCCTCACCCAGCGCTTCGATCGTAGCAGCGAGCAGGAAGTTCCCCACCAGTTTGGCCAGACCGGCTTCGGCGGGGCTGCCCATATGGAAGATGCCCTGGCCCAACGCCTCCAGCACCGGACGACAGCGTTCCAGGTCCGAGGGCTCGCCGCCGGTGACGATCCAGAGCGCCTTGTTCTTCGCCGCATCGGGTCGACCGAAGACCGGTGCCGCGACGTAGGCGCTGCCCCATTCCCTGTGAGCCTCGGCTAACCGTCGGGAAAGTCCCGGCGAAACGGTGCTCATGCCGAGATGCACCCCGTGGGTATCGAGACCGGCAAGCAGGCCTTCGGGCCCGTTCGTCACTGCTTCCACCGCGTCATCGTTCGCCAGCATCGTGATCGCGAAAGCGGCGCCCTCGGCCGCTTCGCGCGGAGAGGAGGCGGACCAGGCTCCGCGAGGAACTCGCTGGGGGTGAGGGGTCCGATTCCAAACTCGAAGCCGAAAGCCGGCCTGGGTGAGATTTGCGGCCATCGGAGTGCCCATCGCACCCAGCCCCAGAAACGCCACGGTGGTTGTCATGCCAGCCGTCCCAGCTTGCGCAGTTGAGGAAGGCGCCACGCGGCAATGGCCACGACGAGCAGGGTCATGCAGCCGCCGAAGACAACCGAGGGGACGGTGCCAAGCAGCTTGGCAGCGAGACCCGACTCGAAGGCGCCGATTTCGTTCGAAGAACCGATGAAGATGGAATTGACCGCGGCCACTCGGCCAAGCATCTCCCGCGGCGGCAGGGTCTGAAGCAGGGTGGAGCGAAGGACCACGCTCACGTTGTCGGCCATGCCACTCATCGCGAGGAGCGCCAGTGAGAGCAGGAAATTGGTGGACAAGGCGAACCCGAGCATGCAGCAGCCGAATACGGCGACTGCGGTGAGCAGAGCCCGTCCGCTCCGCTCAATTGGCCGACGATGCGAGAGATATACCGCCATGAGTACGGCACCAGCGGCCGGAGCGGCACGGATCAGGCCCAAGCCCTGGGGGCCGACATGGAGAATCTCCGCTGCGAAGACGGGGGCCAGCGCCTCCGCCCCACCGAACAACACCGCGAAGAGGTCAAGAGTAATGGCGCCGAGCAACAGTGGCTGCTGGCGGACGAAACGGACTCCGGCAAAGAGGCTTTCCGTGAGCGGTTCGGTCCGTGGCGGGATGGTTCGGGGCTCTTTGCGAACCATCATGATGGCGAGACTGGCCAGGCCGATCAGAACGATCGCGGTCCCATAGGCCGCTTTCGCTCCCGCGAAGCCATAGATCAAACCGCCCGCGGCAGGTCCGGCCACGGCGGCGAACTGCCAGGTAGAGCTGCGCCAGGGAATCGCGTTGGCATAAAGCTCCCGGGGCACAATCTCAGAGAACAACGCCGTGCGGGAGGTCATGAGGAAACTTCGCGCAATGCCGCTCACGAAGATGACGACGTAGAAGGGCCACACTCTTCCAGGCCCCACGGCGCCGGTTATCGTCAGGCCCAGAAGTGAGACTGAACACACCGTCAGCACGCTCAAGGCGCCGGTGACCACCCGGCGCCGGTCCGCCACATCCGCCACATGTCCGGCCAGGAGCGCGCATGAAATGAAAGGAAGCGCCTCAGCCAGTCCGATCAGGCCGAGGGAGAGGGGGTCCCTGGTAAAGGCGTATACCTGCCAACCGACGACGACCATCTGGATCTGGGAACCGAGCGTCTCACCGAGCACCGAATAAATGAGCTGCCGAAAATTCGGGACTCGCAGCGCGGCGTAGCTGTCGTGGGTGGTGGTGGTTATGGTCACCGACAGAAGGTAATACGGGCCAGCCTGCTATCATTCGGTGGTCTAACCGCCGGATGAACCCATGCCCCAACCCCATCTCAGAGTCGCCGCACCGCCGGTCGAGGGCGAACGGGAAGTCCTCACCAGCGATGCACTCGTATTTCTCGCGATGCTGGAACAGCGCTTCGCGGAAACGCGAGCGGACCTGCTGGCGGCGCGGACGCGAAGGCGGGATGGCTTCAGGGCCGGAGAGCTTCCCGATTTCCTCGCCGAGACCCGCGGGGTCCGAGAGGGATCCTGGCAGGTGGCACCGGCGCCGGCCGATCTGTTGAACCGGCGGGTCGAGATCACCGGGCCGGTCGAGCGGAAGATGATGATCAACGCGCTCAATTCCGGAGCGCAGGTCTTCATGGCTGACTTCGAGGATGCCCTCTCGCCGACCTGGGAGAACGTCATCGGGGGCCAGCTGAACTGTCAGGAGGCAATCCGCGGGCGAATTAGTTACACCTCACCCGAAGGGAAGCACTACGCCTTGGGCCCGCTTCCGGCAACGCTGGTGGTACGTCCCCGCGGGTGGCACCTGAACGAAAAACACCTGCTGCTGGACGGAAGTCCGGTTTCTGCGAGTCTCGTGGACTTCGGCCTTCACTTCTTCCACAACGCCGCCGAGTTGCTGCGCCGGCAGAGCGGGCCCTACTTCTATCTCCCCAAGCTGGAGAGCCATCTCGAAGCTCGGCTGTGGAATGCGGTCTTCTTGTTCGCCCAGGAGACTCTGGGAATTCCGGCCGGTTCCATTCGAGCGACTGTGCTGGTCGAAACTGCCCCGGCGGCATTCGAGATGGAAGAAATCCTCCATGAACTCAGGGAGCATGCCTCCGGGCTCAACGCCGGCCGCTGGGACTACATCTTCAGCATGCTGAAGAATTTCGGAGACCGGCCTGAATTCGCCTTGCCGGACCGCGGACAGATCACAATGACGGTGCCGTTCATGCGGGCCTACACCGAGTTGCTGGTGCAGACGTGCCATCGGCGCGGCGCGCATGCCATCGGCGGAATGGCCGCGTTCATACCCTCACGGCGCGATGCCGAGGTAAATGCACTCGCCCTGGCGAAAGTGAGGGAGGACAAGAGTCGAGAGGCAGGCGATGGGTTCGACGGCTCCTGGGTCGCTCATCCCGACCTGGTGCCGGTGGCTCGTGAGGCATTCGACGCGGTCCTCGGCAACCGTCCCAATCAGAAGGAGCGACTGCGCGAAGAGGTGCGGGTCACCCGAGACCAGTTGCTCGATGTCAGGATCCCCGGAGGCCGGGTTACGGTGGCTGGGGTCCGGGGTAATATCCGGGTAGCACTCGAGTACATCGAAAACTGGCTGGAGGGACGCGGTGCAGTCGGGATCGCCAACTTGATGGAAGACTCGGCAACGGCGGAGATCTCCCGCATGCAACTTCGTCAGTGGGTGAAGCGCGGAGTTGCTCTGGGGGATGGAAGTCGCTTCACTGGAGAGCTGTACCAGCGTCTGCGGCAAGAAGAGGCAGAGAGCCTGATTTCGGAGCGGAAGGCGCCGGGTCGCATGCAGGATGCTGAGCGACTGCTGGATCGGCTGGTGATTGGGGACGTGGAGGAGGAATTTCTGACGATTCCGGCGTACGAGGTGTTGGGGTGAGGGGTCAGCGATTAGCTGTTAGCTCTTAGCTACTAGCTGTCGGCCGTCAGCCGTCAGCCGTCAGCTGCTAACAGCTAAGAGCTAATGGCCAATAGCTAACAGCTGAAGTACTGGGGCGGCAGGAATCGAACCTGCAACCTCCCGGTTAACAGCCGGGCGCTCTGCCAGTTGAGCTACACCCCAAAAACAAAGCGACCCGCCGGGCGACGGGTCGGGTCAGCGCGGGCTACAGACGCCGGCTATGCCCAACCCGTCCTGGTCGGCGGATTGTTCGCGTTTCGATTCGCGAGACCGGCAGCTTTCATAATCATGGGCCGTCAATGGTAAGAACTGCGACGCGACGGGTCAAGGCCTTGACCCTGTTGCACATGCGCCATGGTCCGGGGGCGCCGGTTATCCCTGCCGGGGAGAGTGCCACGTGAGCCTGACGACCGCGGAGAGTGCCGCCTACGCCCTTGTGCTCGCGGCGGGACAGAGTCACCGCTTCGGCGGCGACAAGCTCCTCGCCTCCCTTCACGGCAAACCGCTGATTGCCCACGTGGGAATCGCGGTGGCTCAAGCCATGGCGAACGGCTTCCTGGCAGGCGGAGTGGCAGTCGTGCGGCTGGGCGACACTCGATTGGGCTGGCACCTCGATACTGCGGGACTGGAGTTGGTCCCCAATCCGGATGCCGACGAGGGACTCGCCACCTCTATCAGATGTGGGCTGAACTCTCTCACAGCGGTCGGTCGAACACCTCCTGCGGGTGCCGCGCTCATCATTCTGGGAGACGAGCCGCTGCTGCGAGACGACGCCATCGAGCACCTGGTCTACTACTGGCGGCAGAAGGGGACCTCGGTCCGACCTCGATACGCGCAACAGCCCGACGCTCCCGGACATCCGGTGCTGCTCGATCGAGGACTTTGGCACCTGACCAATGCATTGGAGGGGGACCGTGGGCTCAGCACCATCCTCGCCTCTCATCCCGGCTCGGTAGCAACACTCGACATGCCGGGGAAGAATCCAGATGTAGACACGCAGGATGACCTTCGCGCGCTGGAAGGCGGCGGTTCAGCCTGAGGCCAAGCCATGCGAGACATAATCACCGAACTGGAACGGCTTTCGGCCCGGGACACGCGCCTGGGACGCGCCGTTGTTACCAGCGTCTGGGGCTCGGCGCCGAGGCCGGAGGGAGCGTGCATGCTGAGCACCGAAGACGGATCCTTTGCCGGATCGATATCGGGAGGCTGCGTCGAAAGCGCCGTGGTGCAGGAGATCGCCCAGTCCATCAAGAGCGGTGAGTCCCGCCTCATCAGCTTCGGGGTGACCAATGAGCGCGCCTGGGAAGTCGGGCTCGCGTGCGGCGGGACGATCGAAGTCTTCGTGGAACCGGCTATTCGCCACGAGATCGTCGCGGCCGCGACTGGTGAGAGCGGATCCGTCGTGGCGACCGTTCTGGATGGTGGATCGATCGGGCGATCGGTCGTGATTCGAGAGGACGGTGCGGTTACCGCGCAGGACGACCTTTCCTGGCTCGCCGACCAGATCCACGAGGCCGCTCTCGGATCGCTCCGCACCGAAAAGAGCCGTACTGTAGATGCGACTTTGCCGGATGGCAGTAGCGCGAAGGTGTTCCTCGAAGTCTTTGCTCGGCGACCAAAGCTGGTGGTATTCGGCGCGGGCCATATCGCGATGGCGTTGGTACCCTTGGCCAAGGCTGTGGGATTCCGGACCATCGTGGCCGACGCTCGAGAGGCGTTCCTCACTCGAGAGCGGTTTCCCGAGGTGGACGAGCTGGTGCTCGATTGGCCCGAAGCCGCGTTCGCCCGGACTGGAATTGACCGGGCCACCTACATCTGCATTCTCTCTCACGACCCCAAATTCGATGACCCGGCGCTCGAGATCGGGCTCCGGTCGCCGGCTCGCTACATCGGAGTGATCGGGTCGCGCAAGACCCAGGAGAAGAGACGAGCGCACCTGCGGGAAGCGGGGTTCAAGGATGCCGACATCGACCGGATCAATGGACCGATTGGACTCGATCTGGGCGGCCGGTCTCCCACTGAGGTCGCACTGGCAATCGTGGCCGAGATGATTGCGGTGCGCTACGGTAGAGCGGTCGATAGTCGATAGTCGATGGTCATGGCTGATTGTCGATCGCCGCCAATCGAGATTGGGAAGTCGTGTTTCCAATGACCTGCGACCATTGACCATCGACCATCGACCATTGTCGCCCAACACACCCCCGCGCACGGTCTTCATCACAGGGGGCACCGGCTACCTCGGCGCTCAACTGATTCGCCAGCTGACTAAACGCGGCCACTCGGTTCGGGCCCTGGTTCGACAGGGCTCGGTCAGCCGACTGCCCTCGGGCGCAGTGCCGGTGGTGGGAGATGCGCTCCACGGTCTCTCGTACGCCGCACAGGTGGCGCCGGCGGATACGTTCGTGCACCTGGTAGGTGTCTCGCATCCGAGCCCGGCCAAGGCAGAACAATTCCTGACTATCGATCTGGCCTCCGTGGCCGCGGCGGTTCCCGTGGCCGTCACGGCCGGCGTGAAGCACTTCATCTACGTGAGCGTGGCTCAGCCGGCGCCGGCGATGAAAGCGTACGTCGCCGCTCGGGTTCGCGGGGAGCAGTTGATTCGGGACAGCGGACTCAGCGCCACGTTCATCCGCCCCTGGTACGTGCTCGGTCCAGGGCACCGGTGGCCCGCCCTGCTGTTACCCGGCTACTGGCTGGCGGAGCTGATTCCCTCGCTCCGGCAGACGGCGAGGCGAATAGGTCTCGTCTCCCGTCCTCAGATGGTACGAGCCATGGTGCACGCCGTCGAGCAGCCGGTCAGTGGAGTTCGCGTCATTGATGTCGCCGATATTCGCAAGGTCACACTCACTTGAGGAGCCAACATGCTTCGTCGGTCGGTCGGGTTCATCGGTTTGATGGGGGCGCTCGCAGGCTGCGGCCCGAGCTACGACACCATCCTCCGCCACGGTACCGTCTACGACGGGACTGGTGCTGCCCCGATCACCGCCGACGTCGCGATCAAAGGCGATACCGTCGCCGCGATTGGAGATCTCTCGAAGGCTCGCGGCAAGGTCGAGATCGACGTCACCGGCCTGGCGGTGACGCCCGGCTTCATCAACATGCTGAGCTGGTCCACCGAAACCCTGATCGAAGATGGGAAGTCGCAGGGTGAAATTCGGCAGGGCGTGACTCTGGAGATTATGGGCGAAGGGGAATCCATGGGCCCCTGGTCCGACTCGCTCAAGGCGTACAACAAGGCCAACCAGGGCGATATCAAGTACGACATTCAGTGGACCACGCTGCGGGAATATCTGGATTTCCTGCAGCGCAAAGGTATCGCCACGAACGTGGGATCGTTTGTGGGGGCCACGACAATCCGGGAAAACGTCATCGGCTTCGACGACCGCCCCCCGACCGCACCCGAGCTGGATTCCATGCGCGCGCTGGTGAAGCAGGCGATGGAGGAGGGCGCCTTCGGTGTCGGCTCCTCGCTCATTTATGCCCCGGCCTTCTATGCCAGCACCGACGAGCTGGTCGAGCTTTGCAAGGTCGCAGCGCCCTACGGAGGGATGTACATCAGTCACATGCGGAGCGAAGGCAACCGGCTGCTCGAGGCGGTGGATGAGCTGATTCAGATCTCGGCGCGGGCGGGGATTCCGGCCGAGATCTATCATATCAAGGCAGCAGGCAACGCCAACTGGCCGAAGATGGACGAGGTGATCCAGAAAGTGGATTCAGCCCGTGCAGCCGGACATCGTATCACCGCCGATATGTATACCTACCCCGCCGGTGCCACCGGACTCGATGCCTCGATGCCGCCATGGGTGCAGGAGGGGGGACTGCCGGAGTGGATCAAGCGGCTCAAGGATCCGGCGATCCGGGCGAAGGTGGCGCGCGAGATGAAAACGCCGACCGACAAGTGGGAGAGCCTCTACCTCGCCGCCGGGTCCCCCGATCGGATATTGCTCGTCGCCTTCAAGGAAGACTCCCTCAAGCCCCTGACCGGCAAGACCCTCGCCGAAGTGGCAAAGATGCGAGGCAAATCGCCGGAGGAGACGGCGATGGATCTCGTGGTCCAGGATGGAAGCCGGATAGGTACGGTGTATTTCCTGATGTCCGAGGACAACATCAGGAAAGAGGTCGTCCTTCCGTGGGTGAGCTTCGGATCTGACGCCGAGTCGGAAGCGCCGGAAGGCGTGTTCCTCAAGTCGAACCCGCATCCTCGGGCCTACGGGAACTTTGCGCGGGTCCTCGCCAAGTACACGCGGGACGAAAAGCTGATGCCCATGGCCGAGGCAATCCGCAAACTTTCCGGTTTGCCTGCCGCGAATCTGGGGCTCAAGCATCGGGGCAACCTGAAGCCGGGTTACTTCGCCGACATCGCCGTCTTCGATCCCGCGAAGATCCAGGATCACGCGACCTTCGATAAGCCGCACCAATACGCCACGGGAATGGTGCACGTGTTTGTAAATGGGAGCCAGGTGCTCAAGGATGGGGAGCACACGGGAGCGCTGCCGGGACGGGTGGTGGTGAGGGGGAAGGATTGAATGATTGAATGATTGAGGGATTGAGGGATTGAGGGATTGAAGATTGCAGATTGCAGATTGCAGATTGAAAAATTGGAAATTGGAATCAGGTCATGAGGGCTGGGCAGGGCTCCGCGTGGTAGTGAGAAGGGCCTGGGCTGCTTTGATAGCGTCGTGGCTGCCGGTGAGGGCGACCAGGTCGCCCGCCTGGAGCCGTTCTCCGGCGTCGGGGAACGGGATGCGGCGGTCGCCGCGGAGCAGGCCGAGTATGGTCGCTCCGGTCCGGCCCCGGAGATTCAACTCGGTCAGGGTGCGGTCATCCGCCTCACTTCCTTCGCCCACCTGTGCTGCCGTGAAGTCGCCGAGGCCTGGGAGCAGGCGGCGGGCTAGATCGACGCTGGAGTCCGCCGCTGATTGCTTCGCGAGGGCGGCAACGACCACCTCCGCGCCAGCCTTGAGATGACCCTGTAGCTCACTCGCGCTGCGATAGAACCCGATTCCGAGCAGCGCCAGCACCCCCGCCAGGACCAGGATCCCCCCGAAGGCCGGCAGAAACGGCTGAGTGATCGCCACGAGTGGCGCTCCCACCAGAAGCACCACCGCGATCTGCATCGTCAGTCCCATGAGCCGCCGTGGAGCAAACGCGTTGTCCACTTTCCCGCGGGCCGGCGGTGGCAGCGCGGCCGCGGCGAGTCCCAGGCCGAGCCGCCGTGCCACCGCGACAATTCCAAACACAAACGGCGCCAACAGGATCAGCGTGACCAGCACGAGCACCAGACGCGCCACGCCGGCTGAGACAGAAACCGAGCCGATCAGGCTTATAAGGCGGCGGTGCACGATGGGGTAGCCGAGTACGATGGCCAGGACGGCGAGGGCATCCAGCAGCAGCAGCCAGAGTAGGCGGCCCACAGCGGGACGGGGACCGCCGGCAGGGCTGCGGCGCAACGCTTCGACCCAGGTTCCATACAGCGAGGCAAAGGATTGAAGCGGATGGGGCAGTTTGCGGTCGACGTATCCCGCGAGCGCCGGAGCATACCGCACGGTCAGGGGCGTCGTGAAGGCAGTAATTGCAGAAACGGTGATGGCCACCGCGTAGAGCTCGGAGGGTACCGCGCCCAGTTGCAAACCTACGGCCGCGATGATGAACGAGAATTCTCCGATCTGCGCCATACTCATGCCGGTCCGTACCGCGGTGCGGACTCCGCGTCCCGCCAGGAAGGAGCCCACCGATACCGCCGTCAGCTTGCCCATTGCGACGATGAGCAGAAAGAGGAGAACCAGCGGCCAGTGCTCCCGAAGTCCCCCCAAATCGAACTGCATCCCCACCGCCACGAAGAAAATCGCCGCGAACATGTCGCGAACCGGCCGGATTTCCCGCTCGATCTGGCGCCCGGCGCCAGACTCGGCGACCAGACAGCCGGCGAGAAAGGCGCCGAGGGCAACCGAATAGCCGAAGGCCCGAGCGACGGCAGCCATGCCAAAGCTGAAGCCCACACCAACCAGCACCATTGTCTCAGGCCGCCAATGCTGCGCAGCGGCGCGCACCGCGCGGGGAACGACCAGCATGCCCGCCGCCAGCATCACCAGCAACGCCACTGCGAGACCGGCGAGCACACGGCCAACCAGAGGAATCGTCAGGGCACCGGTAGAGGCAACCGAAGTGAGAATCGTTAGCAGCAGGACGGCCGCGAGGTCCTCGAAGATCAGCACCCCGAAGAGGAACTCCTTGAATTCCCGCGCCGGCGGTTCTTCTTCAAAGGTCTTCACGATGATCATCGTGCTGGAAATCGCCACGACTCCAGCCGCGAAGAGACTGGCGAGCGAGGTCCACCCGAGGAGATGGCCGACCGCGTAGCCCAGCACCAGCATGCCACTGACTTCGACGGCCGCGGTCAGCCCGGCGGTTGGAGCGAGTGCCACCACCTGTCGCACGCGGAACTCCAGGCCGATGCTGAACATCAGCAGGACGATGCCCAGCTCCGACAGAGTCTGGATCGATGCTTCGTCGGCGATGAGGCGGGGAGGAGTTCGGGGACCGACCAGGAAGCCGGCCAGCAGATACCCGAGGACAACCGGCAGCTTGAGCCGCTGGCAGGTGAGCGCCGTGATCGCGGCGGTCACCAGAACAATGGCGAGGTCGCGGAGAAAATTGTGGACTGGCATCAGGGAAGAGCCGGGACCGCTATTTTCTCCGGCCCAGCAGCCGCAGCGCCCTGAGCACCCGCTGCTGTGCAGCCGAGTGCTTCACCGCGAGGAAGATCGTGTCATCGCCGGCGAGGGTTCCGATCACATCGCCCCAGGCCAGGCGGTCAATCGCGGCACCGACCCGGTTGGCTTCTCCGGGTGGGGTGTGCAGGACAATCAGGGAGTCGCCCGCGGTCTCCAGCGTGAGGACGCCTTCAACAATGCGGCGCTCATCAGGATGTTCAGGTATATCGACAACGCGGGCGGGGCGCTGATAGGCGCCGTCCACCTTCGCCAGGCGCAGTGCGGCGATGTCGCGGCTCACGGACGACTGGGTCACGTTCCACCCTTCGGCAGATAGCGCGTCCGCCAATTCCTCCTGTGTCCGAATGGGACGGGTACTGATCAGCTCGAGAATCTTGAGCTGGCGCTTCCGTCGATCCGCCGTCATTCGGCTCGCCGTCTGGTTCCCTTGCCGCGCAACCGGCCGAGGGCCGTGTCAAAGCGACGGCGCTGACGGTTGGCCCAGTTGCGGCCCGCCGTGAGCCTCGCTCTCGCCGTGGCAAGACCGAGGTTGCCCAGCGCTCCGGAGGACCGGCGGCGACCGATGATCTCGGCGGTGGCGGGCTCACGCCAGAAGTCGCCTTCGCGGATAGCGGCAGCCACTTCGCGATAAGCGGAGCGGAAGGCCCGTCCAGTTTCGACCCGCCGCATGACTTCGTCGGTGGCGAGGGGCCCACCCGAGAGAATTCGCCGACCGACCGCCGGGTCCACCGAGAGCCGGGGAACCGCGACGGTCATCATGGACAGCATGCCTTCCAGCCGGTCTACCCCACGCATCAGCGGTTCCTTGAGCAACTGGAAGTCGCGGTGATAGCCGCTGGGGAGCTTTGCCTTGATCTGCAGCAGCGTCATCAGCTCGCCCTCGAGCGCCGCGGCACGGCTCCGAGTCAGCTCGAAGAGATCGGGATTCCGCTTGTGCGGCATGATGCTGGACCCGGTAGCGAGGTCGGCCGGCAGGATCAGAAATCCGAACTCGTCGGCGCTGAAGAGAATGACGTCGCTGGAGAGCTTGGCGAGTTCGTGGCCCAGCTGAGTGCACCAGAAGAGGACGCCGGCCTCGAGCTTACCTCGACCATTCTGCACCGAGGCCACGTTGTGCTCGATGTCGCCAAATCCGAGCGCGCGGGCAGCTACTTCGCGTTTCAACGGGAGTGGGACGCCGTAGCCCGCGGCACTGCCCAATGGAGAGCGATCGACCTGAGCCCAGAGTGAGGGGAGAGCCTCGACGGTATCCAGAATTCCTTCGGCGAACGCGGAAGCCCACAATCCCGCCGAGGAAGGCATCGCGCGCCGTTGGTGGGTGTATCCCGGCCAGAGGTCGTTCTGGTGTTTCTGGGCGAAGGAGAGGAGGCTGTCCGCCAGATCCAGCGCTTCATCCTGAAGAAGGAGGAGGCGGTCCTTGAGGTAGAGGCGAAGATCGCACGCGATCTGGTCGTTGCGGGAGCGTCCGGTGTGAAGCCGCTCCCCGGCAGGCCCAATTCGCCTGGTGAGCCAGTCCTCCACCGCGGTGTGAACGTCTTCGTGTTCGGGACCGACGCGAAGGGTTCCTGCATCCACTTCCGCCAAGGCGGCGCGCAGGCCGGTTCGGATGCGGCGGTATTCCGCCGGAGAGAGCAGCTTCGATGCGCGGAGACTCTCGACGTGACCCAGGCTGCCGAAGATATCCCAGGCGAGCAGCCGGGCATCCCACAACCGGTCTTCGATCGCGGTGTAATCGAGCAGTTGCCGGTCCAGAGAGGCCGACGGGATCCACAATGTAGTTGGCGGGCGGGCGGTGCCCCGGGCGCGCTTAGTCATGCGAGATACGACTCGGCGAGGTGTCGGTAGAACAGGCGAGCGGCGCTGACTTCGGTCAGACTCACGCACTCATCGGGCGTGTGCGAACGCCGGCTGGTCCCCGGGCCGCACTTGAAAGTGTCGTGGTCCCTGAGAAAAACCCAGTCCGAACAGGTTGGGCTCCCAAACCGGCGGGACTCGGGCCGGGTCTTTTCCGCCAGGGCGAGCAGGCGGGAGGATGGCGGTGTCTCGCAGGGAACCAGCCGGTCGGACGTCACCACGACCTCACACTCCAGCGCGCGGCGCATCTCGCCGGCCAACTCCGCGTGGGTCCACGATGGAGTGCTTCGCACATCGAGCACCGCCCGAGCCACCGGCGGTGTCACGTTCCGGCTGATGCCGCCCTCCAGCATGGTTGGAGTCGCGGTCGCACGCCCGAGCGTCGGATGGGTCCGGTCCCGAAAGAGGCCACCAAGCTTCACGATGTCCTGGCTGAGTGAAACCACCGCGTTGGTAAACTCCCCGTCATCCGCGGCGTAGCCCGCATGACGCTGCACGCCCCGGGCGACCAGGTCCACCATCATGAGCCCGCGTTGCGCGACAGCGAAGTCGAGATTGGTCGGCTCGCCCACCACGGCGGCATCGATGGGCCCGGCCCGCTCCACCGCGACGGGCATGGTAGTGTGGCGGGTTTCCTCGCCGTAACCGAGTATGACCAGGAGGCGACCGCTCCGGATCGCGCTTTCGGCGGCCAGGTCACGAGCGGCGCTCAGCATCGCGGCGACTGACGCTTTCGCGTCACCCGAGCCGCGTCCATAAAGCAGGTCGCCCTCGATGGTGGGGATGAAGGGTTCCCGGGTCCATCCGTCACCGGCCGGGACCGTATCAAGATGGGAGACCAACGCGAGGGTGGGTCCGGGTTGCGCACCCGTGATGCTGACGGTGACCGAGGCATCGTCCCGGCGAACGTCCAGGTCCCACCCGCGAACCCGCTCCTCGATCCACCGGCCCAGCGTCTCCTCCGTCCCGCTTATCGAAGGAATCGCGACCAGGGCTTCGAGCAGTACCAGCTCAGGTAGCGAGGTCGACGCCAAGGTAGGTCGCCTTCTCCTTGCGGCCGACGATCATGGTCCCGCAACCCGCACCGGTGAACACTTCGAGCAGCAGAGAATCGGGAGCCCGGCCATCGATGATGTGGGTGCGCTCGACGCCGCCGGTCGCGGCCCGGATGCACGCCTCGACCTTGGGGCGCATGCCACCGGAGAGGGCGCCGCTGGCCATCAGCGCCGCGAGCTCATCAGGATCGGCAAAGGTGACGAGGCTCGTGGGGTCGTCCCGATCGCGCAGCACACCGGGCGCACCAGTCAGGAAGATGAGTTTCTGGGCCTTGAGGGCGACCGCGAGCGATTCCGCCACGGTGTCGGCATTCACGTTGTACACGTTGCCGTCGCCGTCTCCGGCGAGGCTCGCCACGACGGGGACGAAGCGGGCATCCAGCAGGGTGGTGAGGACTCGGGGATCGGCCAGCTCGATATCTCCCACATGGCCAAAGTCCACTTCGCGAGCGGTACCGCTGTCGTCTACGACCCTGACCGGTGGACGGCGTCGCGCGGTAAGGAGATCGGCGTCGACTCCACTCAACCCTACCGCCTGGATGTCGTGCTCTCGCAGCGCGGCCAGCAGATCGGTGTTGAGCAGCCCCGCATACACCATCTTGGCGACTTCGAGCGCCCCGCTGTCCGTGACCCGGCGACCGGCGATGAGCTGCGGTTCCTGTCCCAGCCGCCTGCTCATCGCGCTGGCTTGGGGACCGCCTCCATGCACGACGACGAGCCTGATGCTGAGCGAGTAGAGCAGGGCGAGCTGGGCAGCCACCTGATCCAGCACTTCCCGATCGGCGAGCACGTCCCCGCCGAGTTTGACGACGAAGACGTGGTCGCGGTAGGCGCGGACGTAGCGGAGGGCGCCTTTCAGACCGGCGATTCCTTTGGTGGAGTCGATGGTCACGTTGCGTCGATGGTCTACAGTCGGTGGTCGTTGGTCCAAGGTCACGGGTCGTGAGTCGTGGGTCATGATCCCCCCAACATCGTGAGCAACAAAGCCCGCTGCACGTGAAGCCGGTTCTCGGCCTCATCCACCACCGCGGAATTGGGGCCGTCCAGCACTGCGTCATCTATCTCCACGTTGCGGCGGACCGGCAGGCAATGCATCACGACTGCCTTCCCCTGGCGAGTGGATTTTAGCCGTTGCGGGGTGAGTCTCCAGTCACGCAGCGTCGAGCGGAAGGCCGACTCTTCCTCCGGTTGGCCGAACAGCTTTACCGATCCCCAGGATTTCACATACACCGCGTCGGCTCCGACCACGCCTTCGTCGGGATCGTTGATGATGTGGACGAACTCACCACCTTGATGCTGGGTGATCTTGCGGACCAGAGCCGTGTCTTCGGGATCCAACTCGTAGCCGTCCGGGCGAGCGATAACGATCTCCATGCCGAGATGTGCGGCGGCGAGCGCTGCACTGGCGGGGACCGCGGTGGGCAAGGCCTTGGGATGCCACGCCCAGGTCAGCACGAAGCGTTTGCCGCGTGGGTCTCCCAGACGCTCCTTGAGGGTCATCGCATCGGCGAGCTGCTGGCAAGGATGCCGCCGCGCCGATTCCATGTTGATGACCGGCTTCTCACAGTATTTGGCGAAGTCTCGCAGGACGCCGTCGTTCCGGACGACCGACCAGTCGGTGCCTCGAGGAAAGGAGCGCAGACCGACCGCGTCGGCATAGCGTCCCAGCACTCGCGCCGCATCGACCAGGTGTTCAACGGTATCCTGATCCATCACGGCGCCCTGTCGGGTCTCCATGCTCCAGCTGCCCCGGCCCGGTTCCAGCACGATGCCATGCCCTCCGTGCAGGAACATGGCGGCCTCGAAGCTGGCGCGAGTGCGGAGACTGGGATCCATGAAGACCATCGCCATGATCTTCCGCTCCAGGCCTCCGGAGACCTCGCCTCGCTTGATCCGCTCGGCGAGAGCGAGTACGGCGTCGATCTCCTCCGGCTGCCAGTCCTCGGCGGCGAGAAAGTCCCGTTTGGTCACGCGAGGATCTCCTTCAGTGCGCCGAGCAGGATATCGGCCTCGCTGCGGGAAAAACTGAGCGGCGGCAGCAGTCGGAGGACGGCGGGATCGCTGGCGGTCCCGGCCAGAATGCGGCGGGAGAACAGCGCCTGCTGTACCTCTGCGGCGGGTCGCGGCATGCGGAGACCGAGCAGCAAACCTTTCCCCTGCACCGATACCACGCCGGCTTGGATCGCTTCGCGGCTCAGGTAGGTGCCGATCTCTCCGGCATTGTCCATCAACCGCTCCCGCTGAATGACATCGAGTGTGGCCAACGCCGCGGCGCAGGGCACCGGCCCGCCGCCAAAGGTGCTGCCCAAATCTCCCTGCGCAATGGTGGCGCTCACTTGGTCGGAGCAGATCACCGCTCCGATCGGAAGTCCCGACGCCAGGCCCTTGGCCATGGTAACGATATCAGGCGTCACACCGAAAGACTCGGCCGCGGTAAATGTTCCGACCCGGCCAACCCCGCATTGCACCTCGTCGAATATCAGCACCGCACCGACCCGGTCCGCGGCACGGCGCGCAGCGGCGAGGAATTCGGGAGAGCAGTCCCGCGCACCGGCCATGCCCTGCACCGGCTCGAGGATCAGCGCTGCGACTGTCTCATCGAGCGCTGTCTCGAGGGCCTCGGCGTTATTGAAGGGAATTTTCCGGGACAGGGGCATTCCGGCACGACGGGCGCCGGAGGCGTACTTCTCGCCGTCGGTAACCGCGAGCACTGCGACGGTCCTGCCATGCCACCCACCCTCCAACGAGCAGACGAGTTGTCGTCCGGTGTACTTCCGGGCGATGTGAAGCGCGTTCTCGTTGGCTTCAGCGCCCGAGTTGCAGAAGAAGACCCGGTCCAGCGGGCGGGGGCACCACTGGGCGAGTCGCTCGGCGAGTACCTCGCGGTTCTGATGAGGGACGGCGCTCGAATAAAAGAGGAGCCGTTGCGCCTGGTCCGCGATGGCCCGAACGACGTCCGGATGCGAATGGCCGGTGGAGGAGACGGCGTGCCCGCCGTAGGCGTCGAGCCACTCATCGCCGGATTCATCGATCAGCCAGGATCCCCGGCCGCTGACGGGACGGATGGGGAACTGGGCGTAGACGGGGAGGAGGGCGGCTCGGCGGCTCGACGTCTCGGCGGCTCGGGGACCTATCGGCTCGGCGGCTCCGCGGAGACCCGGCTCGGCGGCTGCGTCTTTGGGTGGAGTCATTTTTGCTCAGGAAGGACGGCTATCCAAAATGCGCGGCCGAACCGACTTGCCGCCGAGCCGCCGAGCGACGCACTTCAGCAGGGGAATATCCCTCCTCCCCGCAGCCCTTCCTCCTCCGGCAGTCCCAATGCCAGGTTCATCGCCTGGATCGCCTGCCCCGATGCGCCTTTGACGAGATTGTCGATCGCAACACTCACCTGGAGCTCTCGACCGTCGGCTGACTGAGCTACGTGAATCAGAGCGTAGTTGGTTCCAACGGCGTGGGTCAGCTCAGGAGGCTGGTTCAGCACCCGTACGAATGGCCGGCCTTCGTAGACGGTACGATACCAGGCACCCATCTCCTTCCCTGCCCCCTGATCCGCACCCAACTGAAGATGCGTGGAGAGGTAGATGCCTCGCACGAAAGGGCCCGAGTGCGCCATGAGCCGGACACCGGCGTCGCGGTTCCCAGTCCATTCCCGCCAGCAACTCGCGATCTCCGCTTCATGCCGGTGACCCATGGTCGAGTAAGCGAAGAGGTTGTGCGCCCTGGCCGGATGATGCGTCGTCGCCTTGGGGAGCGCGCCCGCTCCACTCGAACCGGTTACCGCGAAGAGCGCGGGAGGAGACGAGATTCCCGCCCGGGCCAGAGGATAGAGCGCCAGCTCCGCGGCGGTTGCGAAGCAGCCGGGAACGGCCACCGCCCGCTTGCCCCGAAGCGAGGTCCCCAGAACGTCGGCCAATCCGTTGGTGAAGCAGCGCACCAGGTCCGGAGCCGTGTGCGCTCCATAGAATTTCTGGTACAGTGCCAAGTCCTGAACTCTGAAATCGGCAGCCAGGTCAATCACGAGACCGACACCCGAGTTCAAAACCTCGGCGGCGATCTTGGAAGATTCGCCGTGCTCCAGGGCAAGGAACACGACATCCCGCCCCGCGGCAGCTTCGGCGGGACTCGCATTGGAGAACGTTGCGTCGGACAACGCGGCGAGCGCCGGATGTACCTCGCCTACCCGCATCCCCGCCTGGCTCCGGCTGGTAGCGACGTAATCGTTGACCTCAGGATGCTGAGAGAGGAGCCGCAACAGCTCCCCACCGGCATAGCCGGCGGCGCCGATCACCGCGACGCTAAGCCCCATCAGGTTATCCGCTGGCCGTCAGGCGCTCATGGCAGCCAGCTGGCCACCAATGGAAGACGCCTGACGAGTCTCGATGGCGCTCCGGACGATGCCGACCAGTTTGGCCGCGTCACGCATCGCGTTATGAGCCGGAAGGTCGAGCTGCTTCTTCACGTAGTCACGGCCCACTTCGTTGTCGGTTGCAGGTCCCGTGAGAACGCTCACCTCGAGTCCGAAGAGATCACGCATCAGGGCGACGGCGCCCCAACAGCCCACCGGGTCCGGCGCCGCCATGACGTAGGATACCCCAACACTCATCAGCTCCCGGTCCCGCAGGATGTCTTGCACTCCATAGTCACCCAGAATTCCATCGCCCAACTCGGCGACGATGACGTCGGGCTTGAAGCCGGCGAGACTGTTCAGGATACCCTTTGCCGCCGGCACCGTGATTCCGGCGCGCGTAGTCGCGATCCCGATGTCGTTGAAGGTGAGCGCCGCGATCGCCCCGGCGTCCTGCATGGACAATGAGTCGCGCATGAGCGAGACGCCGGTGAGCTTGGCTGCGGCAACCCGCAGACCGGCCCGGGTGAGACCTCTGACCAATTCCGTCGCGGCCACCGTCTTCCCGGCGTTCATACAGGTGCCCGCCACGTACACCACCGGGACCTGGGACTCCAGACGCTCCGCCGCAGGCACCGCGTGATCCTTGATGTGCGCGGGACGGCCGATCCGGTCACCCAGGTCAGGGAAGCTCAGCACGGCGCCCAGCACCTCGGCCCGGAAGGGGGGACCAATATCGGGATTGGCCGAAGTGCAGCGGCCCAGGATTCCTCCGAGGTTGAGCACCTCGATGGTGTCTCCCACGGCGATCCGTTCAGGCACCTGTCCCGCGTAACCGCGCAGCGCCCGCCGTGCGCCGAGCGTCCCAGCCAGGAGGTCACCTGCGCGCAGAGACACCATCCGGCCGGTCACATCCTCGACGGTGTTGTAGGTCGACTTGTCGGCCAGGATGCGAACCGCGAGGACATAGCCTTCGGCGGCAACGATCTCGTCGCCCACGATGACATCGGGCGAGAGGTGCGCGTTCCGGGTGGAAGAGGCGATTCGGTCGAGGCGGAGTCTTGTGGTCTTTACCATTGCATCTCTTTGAAAATGTTAAGAGTCGTGAGTCATGAGTCTTGAGTCCTATGACTCGTGACCCACGACCCACGACTATCGGCCGTTGGTCGGCGCTTTCCCTGCTCTCGCCGCCAGCACTTCCGGAATCGCCGAGACGCGCGCAAAGGCACGAGCTTCGTCTCCCGACCAGAGCCGGTTCTCTTCGCCGTAGGTGGCGACACTGCGGTCCATCATCGAGTTGGGGCTGCGGGCAGCAACGACCAGAAAGCGTCCAGGCATGAGACGCACCCTGGTCTCGCCCTCGACCCGCTGCTGCGAGCTCGCGATCATCGCCTCGATGTCGCGCAGGGCCGGGTCGAAGTAGTGCCCTTCGTGCAGCCGATCTCCGTAGAAGCGGGCCAGCTGATCCTTCCAGAAGGTCTGCCACCGGGTGAGCACCAACTTCTCAAGCTCCCGGTGCGCCGCGATAAGTAGCAGAGCGGCGCCGGCTTCGAAGCCGATCCGCCCCTTGATACCGAGGGCGGTTTCCCCGACGTGAATGTTGCGGCCGAATCCGTAGGCGAGACCCAGGTCCCCGAGGCGGCGAATCAGCTCCGGGCCTTCCAGCCCCTCGTTATTGAGTGAGACAGGGAGCCCGCCGGACCAACCGAGCACGATTTCGGCCGGAGCAGGCGAGTCCGCGGGGGGCTCGACCAACTCGTTCGGCGGACCGGCCCAGGTGTCGTGAGTCCAACCTCCACCCCATGTGGTGCCCCACAATCCGCGGTTGATGGAGTAGGCACCCGCCTTGGGAGGTACCGGCAGTCCACGCTGCTGCAGGAATGCGATGGCGGCGTCCCGTGAGAGCCCTTCATCGCGAATGGGAGTGAGGATCTCGAGATCGGGCGACAGGACCCGGAAGGCGATGTCGAACCGGACCTGGTCGTTGCCGGCGCCGGTCGAGCCATGGGCCACAGCGGTGGCGCCGATGCTCCGCGCTACCTCGATGACCGACATGGCCTGCTGGGTACGCTCGGCAGCAACGCTCAGGGGGTAGACCTCGCCCCGCAGCACGTTGCCCTGCACCAGGTAGCGCACGAAGCGCTGGTAAACATGCTCCCGGGCGTCCACCTCATGATGCTGAACCGACCCGACCGCCTCGGCCTGGCGCCGAATGGCGGCGCATTCCTCGGTGGTGGCCCCACCGGTATTGACGTAGACGGTATGGACCTGCGCCCCGGCCTGGGCCAGGCGGGGGACGCAATAGGAGGTATCCAACCCGCCGGAGAAGGCCAGGGCGACAATTTGCATACTAGATATTTATGCAGCCGGACCCGCGCTGGCAACCCCGGCCCTCTCCTCCCCGACCGTGGCCGCGTCACCCGGGACAAAATGCGCGGTTGCTCCTCCCGACCTCTTCACCTACGCTTGAGGGGCCTTCTGCAAGGACCAACAATGGTTCCCTCTGATCCAGACTTTTCCGATGTCCAGGGTGGCGGCTCCTCGACTGCCCCAAGCGGACAGGGCGCCCAGAGCTACACGGTCGCCAAGGGCGACACCCTCTCCAAGATCGCCAAGCAGTTCTACGGCGACGCCAAACAGTGGAAGAAGATTTTCGAGGCCAACACCGACAGCATCAAGAATCCTGACCTGATCTATCCGGGCCAGGTGCTCAAGATCCCCGCTGCATGAACCGACAGGATGCCCTCATGATAGCCCAACCATTCAACCGAGGCGCCGGGCTTCTGTTGCTCGGCGCCCTGATTGTTTTGGGGTGCAAGAAACCGGCACCACCGCCGGCCCAGGAGACCGCCGCGCCGACCCCGGCTGCCCCGACCGGCGTCGCCGTCGCCTCGATCCAGCTCGGCAGTCAGATCGGGGCCGACAAGTCCGTAACGGCACCGAAGAGCACCTTCGCGCCGCGCGATACCATTTACGCCGTGGTCAGCACGACCGGTGTCGCGACCGACGCGTCGCTGGAAGCGATATGGACGTATGTGGGAACCAAGGACAAGCAGATTAACCAGGCATCGCAGTCGATCTCACCCACCGGCCCGGCGCAGAGCGAATTTCACCTCTCGAAGGCCACACCGTGGCCGGAGGGAAAATACCGCGTGGCCATTCTCCTGAACGGAGCGTCGGCCGGGACCAAGGACTTCGAGGTGAAGAAATAGAGAAGTCAGTTACCACCGCTCGGCGAGCGCGCGCACCAGAGCACCGAGATTGGCCACGTCGCGGAGGTCAATCACTTCGGCCGGCGAGTGCGAGTAGCGCAGGGGCCACCCGATGGCGACGTCGGGGACGCCCCACGCCGAGAAGGTGGACCCATCGTTCCCGCCATTTGTCGTGCCTACCTGAAGCGGGATGGCGGCTCCACGAGCCAGCGTGACCAGCGAATCCAGATAAGCCGGGGGAGTCACCGAGCTGTTATCGAGAGCCCGGGCTACCGGCCCTTTGCCCAATGGGGCGAGCCCGAAGCTCTTGGGTTCGAGCGGGCTGTCTGCCGAGACGAACGTGTCGATGGCGTGAACCCGTGAGGTCGCAACCCCCAGCGAATTGGCCACCGCCTGGGCACCCTGCAGCCCGATCTCTTCTCTCACACTCCATACGAAGATCACCCTGTGCTTGAGCCGAGCAGGATCCAGTTTCCGCACGGCTAGAAGGAGAGCGGTACAGCCGACCCGATCGTCGAAGGATCGGCCGGTAGCCCGTGTGCCGGCGAGTCGCACGTATTGCTTTGGCATGGTGAGCGTATTGCCCACCTCGATCCCGCGTGCCGCCGCCTTCTCTTTGCTGCCCACACCAGGATCCGCGCGGATCGCCAGAGGAGTACGGCGCGGCGCCGAATCGACCTTTTCTCTCGGGAGAAAGATCGCGGGCACCGGTCCTCGTGCCGTATGAATCAGAGCGGGCTGTGCTTCGAACAGCGAGGGGAAGAATCCGCCCAGGGCGGTGAGATCGAGAGTGCCGTCATCGCGGATGGCGGAGACGCGAAACCCGATCTCGTCCAGGTGCGCGACGATGACTGTTACCGGGTCGCCTTTGCCCAGGTCAAGCCAGAGGTTGCCGGCGGTGTCCACTGTCGGTTTAGCCCACGAAGGCAAGAGTCTCTTCACCGTCTCGCGCACCGAGTCCTCCGCTCCGGATGCACCGTAGCTCTCGACCAGAGTACTCAGGAGGCTATCTGCCGGGGCAAGTGACGGTGACAGAGGAGATCGACTCGGTTGCGGTGCTTTCGGAGAAGTCGGGCTGAGCAAGCCAGCCTGCGATTCCGAGCCACCGATCCATTGTGCGATGCGTTCTTCAATTCGAGACACATCCGCGAGAGCGACGGTCTCGACAGGAGTATCGGCAAATCGTGTGGGGAGAGTCAGCAGCATCACTCCTTGCATGTTCGCGGAGGGGCCTGTCGTCACTAGCGGCTGCGGCTCGAAGGTACGGAGTGAATCGGGCAGGCTCTCCACCCGAAGCACTTGAGCGAACGGCCCAAGGGTCCGAGCTACCGCGAGCAATCCGCTGGCGCCCAGCCTGTGCTCGGCCACCACTGCGACGATCAAGGTACCATCGCCGGGGTCCCGCGCCCCGACGGCACTCAGCATTGCCGCGCATGCAGCCCTTCGGCCTATTCCCGGCGCCGTGGCTAGATCGTCGCCATACCAACGGACTCGCTTGGTGAGCGTGACGGGCGAGAGCACCTGAACGCCGAGCTGCTCCACCTCCTGCCGGTTCGTCGCGCCCACATCGACCAGGGCATCGTCCACGGTGAAGGGATTTTCGGCCGGGTTCCGTCCCCTGGTCAGGTGAACCGATCGCACCGCCACCACTGCCGGTAACTCTCCTCGACGCCCGATGATCGTCACCCGCTGGCCTTCCAACTGCTGATCGAACAGTGGCCCGGGAGCGGCACCCACGCGCCGAAGCGTCAGGTAGCCATCGTCCCGAATCCCACCGACTACATAACCCGCCTCGTCCATCGGACAGGCGAGGAGGCGCTTGGGTGAACCACTGCCCAGGGTCAGAATGACGTTGTCACTCCGGTCGATCGCCGCTCCCTTGAGCATCGCCCTCAGCGATTGTGCGAATCCCTGCTCGTAACCGGTGACGGCAGTGGCCTGGCCGAACTGGGTGATCAGATCCCGCAACGTTGCGGATCCGGCATCCTGCGCCACGGAAGTGACGGGCAGTGAAAATCCAAGGGCGATCGACAAGAGCGCTGAGCGACGCATGAAACATCCCGAGAGCGAAGGTGGCACAATCTGGTTCTGACCACGTCGAGGCGCCAGCGATCGGCGCGTTAACGTGCGACGTCTCGCGTCGCAACGATGGGGCACTTCAGCACCTGACGCCTATTCTCGGCGAAGTGACTCGACCCGGAAGGAAATTGTGGGACTTGCCGTCTATTACAAACTCGGGCTCTCCGGCTTCAACACCCGCGCCTTCGCGACTCAGCGGCTGGAGGAGCTTCGGAGGGGAATCGAAGGCCTCGGCGTCCTCGAGCTAACCAGAGTCTTGTCCTATGCGGGACCCGACTGTGGTCCTGACGGAAGCGGGGCTTGGAGCAACCCGGGCGAGTTCCTCAAGACCTGTGCGTGGGGCCACCTCGACGATCCGGGAGCACCGGACCAGCTCATCTCCATCGATCCACTGGAGCTGATGGGGTTTGTGGCGTGGATCGGAAGCCGGGTCGAGCCCCTGACGCTCGGATTGGCTCGCTATCCCGACGAGGTCCGCTGCGGCGGCCGCACGCTACCGACCGGACTCTCCGGCTGGCATTGGCACGCCAGCTGTAAGACTCACTATGCGAGGCTGCTGGGCTCGGAGCGATTTCTCGAGTCCCATCGTACCGTCATTACTTCGCTCGATCTCGCCGAGGAGGTGGGTCTGACTGTCGCGGTGCGCGACGAATCGGGATACGCGGATCACCGGGACGCCTCACGGCTCCTCGCAGTTGCCGAAAGTGCGCTTCGTTATGGGCGACCCGGGCCGGAGCCGGCCCGGGTCTGACGGATGGCCCCAGCGATGTCATCGAGATCCTGAGCGGTGAGCTCGGTTGTGGCGGCGGCGATCCAGCCGTCCACCTGTGCGGCCGAGCGCGCGCCGACGATCGCTCCGGTTACACCCGGCCAGCAGATGGTCCAGGCAACGGCAGCCGCCGCGATCGTGATTTTGCGCCGCTCCGCAATCGGTTTCAATGCGTCCCGCAGAGCCAGGTTCCGCTCCAGTCGCGGGGGCTGGAACTCCTCGGCTCGTCTCCGCCAGTCATCGGTGGCGAGCGCGGCCATGCGCTCCGACGAGAACCGGTCGGTCAGAAGCCCTGCCTGCATCGGGCTGTAACAGATCACTCCGGTCCGGTGGGCTTTCGCCCAGGGAATCACATCGGCAGCCGCTTCGCGGCGTATCATCGAAAAGGGAGGCTGCAGGGAAACCACATGGCGCATCCGCTCGCACCGGTCGAGCAGTTCCACATCGAAGTTCGACACCCCGGCGTGTCGCACCTTTCCTTCGTCCACGAGCCGGCCCATCTCGGCCCAGGAATCCTCGACCGGAGTACCGGTCTGGTCCGGCCAGTGGAATTGATAGAGATCGATGCGCTCGACGCCGAGGCGTCGGAGCGAGGCCTCACACTCCTTGCGAATCGACGCGGGGCGTAACACCGACTGCGCGGGAGTCATCGGATGCTGGTCGTCCCACACCAGTCCGCATTTGGTGAAGACGAGCGGCCGGTCCGCGGGAGGCAGTTCCTTGAGCAGCCGTCCCACGACGCGTTCGGAGTGTCCGTGACCGTACACGGCCGCCGTATCGATCCAGTTCACCCCAAGCTCGACCGCATGACGCATCGCGCTGAGCGATTCGGCGTCGTCCTGCTCACCCCAGCCGAAAGCCCATCCGCCACCGCCCACGGCCCAGGCTCCGAAGCCGACGGTGCTGATCGACAGGTTGGTGTTGCCGAGGGGACGAGTGGGGAGGGGCATTGAGGGGATATTTCAGATTGAAGATTGAAGATTGAAGATTGAACTGCACATCGCTAACAGCTGACGGCTAACGGCTACTCCACTATAACCTCCACCTCATCGCTCGCGCGTCCAGCCTCCGCCCGGAACAGGTGGCGGCCCGACATGAGCTCCCAACGTTCCTTCGTCACGGGCTTTCCGTCGATGAACCAGGTCACACGCGCGTGGGGAGGCACTCCAGCAGCCCTGAGGGCAATTGTGGCGTACCGCGATTCGACGCCCGGCGGCAGCCGGTAGCGATCCCCGTTGAGGGGGGAAACAATCTGAAAGCGCGGTTCGGCGGTTCGCGGCAGTTCAGACGGCATCGCATTCGGGCCGAGCCGTGGTGCCGCCGAGGCGCCGAGCCGCTCGCCTTCCGTTCCCTCCCAATCCGCATACTCTGCCGGCAACACCAGCAGCCCATCCCGATGCCAGTCGCACCGTTCATGAGGCACTACATCGGGCATGAACCACTCGACCATACCGGGACAATCTTTGGTCGCCAGCATGCCGGAGACCTTGCAGATCCGTATCGGAACCTCTCCGGCGTCGGCGGGATGGGCCAATTCGCCTGGCGGGTAACGACGTGCCACCAGCAGGAGTGCGCGATGGAGCAGTGGTCCCGCACCGGTGACACCGCTCACTCCTTCCATCGGCCGGCCGCTGAAATTCCCTGCCCAGACCGCGACCGTGAAATTGGCCGTTGTGCCGACCGCCCAATTGTCTGTGAAATGCCGGCTGGTCCCACTCTTCGCGGCGACGCGGAACGGCAAATCGAAAGGTGTATTGAGTCCGAAGGCCGGCACCCGTGCGACCGGGTCGCTCAGAATATCGAGCACCAGAGCGGCCGCCCCAGCGGAAACGAAGCGGCGCTCGGGGCCACCATGGTTCGCCGAAGATGTGGGGACGGCACGCCAGGTATACGGTCTCCAGACACCACCGTTGGCCAATCCCCGATAACCATTGGCCAATTCGAGCAGTGTGACATCTCCATTCCCCAACGCGAGTCCCAGTCCGTAGAAGTCCGCGCTGCGCGACAGGGAACCGAAGCCCGCCTCCTGCAATCCGTGGAGCAAGGTTCCGAAGCCGATCCGGTCTGCAACCTCCACCGCCGGGACATTGTAAGAGCTGCCGAGTGCCTCGCGCACCCGCACCGGGCCGTGATAGATCCGATCGTAGTTCCGGGGATGATACGGTCCACCCGAGGTCTGATAAGTACGGGATATGTCGGCGAGAACCGTGGCCGGAGTCAGGCCGCGATCGAATCCCAGCGCATACAGAAACGGCTTCAGGGCGGACCCCGGCTGGCGGACGTTGACCACCATGTCTACCTGGCCCGCGGTATCGGCCCAGAAATCCGGTGATCCGACCCAGGCGAGAATCTCTCCCGTTCGATTATCCAGCACCACAGTGGCCGCTTGCTTCACACCACGGTCGGCGAGCTGCTGCACCGTATGACGAACCTCGGCTTCTAGCTCAGCTTGTAGATCGAGATCGAGGGAAGTCCGCCACGTTCCGCTGATGGAGTCGCCCTCGCGCTCGGCCCACTGGAGCACTCGACTGGTGAAGTGCGGCGCGAGGAACCGGCTGGCGGGATCTTCCCCGACAAGGGGCTCAGACTCTGCCCGCGAGGTCTCATCGAGAGTTGCGTAGCCCGAAGCGGCGAGCTGCTTCAGGCCAATCGCGCGGCGCTCCGCCGCCTTCGATGGAGAGACCAGCGGATTCTGGCCCGATGGTGCCCGGGCCAGGGCCGCGAGCATCGCGGCTTGTCCCAGACTCACTTGAGAAGCCGAGGCGCCAAAGTAGAGTGCGCTCGCCGCACTCACTCCGATCGTGCCTTCGCCCAGAGGAACCCGGTTCAGATACTGCTCCAGGATCTGCTGTTTGGAGAGCTGGTGCTCGAGTCGCAACGCCCACATCGCCTGGCGAAGCTTGCCGCTCCAGCCACGATCGATCGGTTGCAGCAGTCGGGCCAACTGCATCGTGATGGTCGAGGCGCCCGATACCACTCGGCGGTGGCGGAAGTTGTCGCGCAAGGCGCGACCGATCGAGCGGGGATCCACTCCGTGGTGCTGATAGAATCGGCGATCTTCGATCGCTATGAAAGCGCGCAGCAGATCGGGGTCCATCTGGTCCAGCGGCATCCACTGCGTCAGGCTGCCGTCGCCCGCGCGAGTCGAGCGCAACACCAGATCGTAGCGGTCGGTGATGGTAAGGCTTTCGTGACCACCGCCCGTCAACAAGTGCGCTGGCAGTGGCGCGGCGATCCACGCCCAGATCCCCGAGAGGAGCAGCAGAAGCGCTACTCCCAGTCCCAACGAGACTCGACGCAACACTCTCACTTCTTCTCCACGGTAAACACTCCACCGTCACTGCGGCCGTACACCGCGGGGTTGTACATCTCTTCAGCATGCGCCGGCGGACGGACAAAGACGCCGGGTGTCGTCGCGCGCGCGACATAGCTGGCCGTGTAGGTGCCCTTCCACAACACGGTCGCGAAGTAGACCACCCGCTCGTCCCGCATCTCGCGATGCTCGAACGGCGACCACCAGCCGCTGTCCCAGCTTCCGTAGTACCAGTAGTAGTCGCCCTCTCCCTCCGGCGTGGCCTCGCCTTCTCCATCGTACTCAGACCCTTCCTGATCCACCGCGTTACTTCCGACATAGTCGACCTGTTGTCCGACACCGGGGCCTGGGACGCCTCCCGCAGTCCGCAAACTGAGATCCACCGCCTCGAGTCCGGCAGGGAGAGCATCGTCCAGCACCACGAACTGCCGGTCGCTCGGCACCTTTAGTCGCAGACGCACCCGTACCAGGTCGCCTTCCTTGACACTCGTCACCGGCTTGCCGCCATCGAGAGTCTCATACCAGCGCTCGACCTGAATTCCCTCATCCTCCGGATTGACCGGCCGCTCGCGGGGGACCTCGTGAACGGTTAGGTAGTAGTAGAGCGGCGCGCCTTTGCCGGTCGCGGTTAGTGAGAGTGGAATTCTCAGCTTCCCGTCGGAAGTGGAACGGTCGAGATCGGAGAGGAAAACACTCGAGTCCCTTACCACTGCGCCACCGGCCTTGTATCCCAGCACGGCGCGGTTGGCACTGGTGACCCGAATCTCCCGCGATGCTCCGGCGCGGACGTGACGATCGAAAGCCACGAGCCCGCTTACGACCGCCGCATAGTCCTGAGTGTTCCAGTCATCGAGCAAGCCCGCCTTCCTCTGCTGAACCAGCGTTTCCACCATTGGACCGATGAGCGCATTGCTCGAATCCACGGCCAGCGTCGCGGTGAGCAGTCGCGCGGTAGGACGTACTCGGCTGTAGAAGTAGTGGTAGCGGGGGAGGGCCTCATCCGGAATCACCGCGCGGCGGCCCTCAATTCGAACCGTGCTCCAGGTCGGCTCCAGAAGGCCACGCGCGGCCTTCATCGCCTTACGACGAGCCAGCACCTCGGCGAGGCGGGCGCGATCCTCCCATCCGAGCTGCGGTGCATTCCGAAGTAGCTCGTTTTCCGACGCTACGTCCGGTTTGCCGAGCCGGCTCAGGTAATCCACGGCGGCGACCTGATCGCTGAGCCGCGACTGGACCGCCTCATACCATCCGACCACCGGTGCTCGAATCGGCTGAGGATTCTTCAGATTGTTCCGCAGGTAATCGCCGAGCCGCGCGATCACCGAATCGTCCACTTCCACTCCGGCGTCTCGCGCGTCGAGCAGCGTGAGCCCCGCATAGGCGCTGAGCCAGGACGTGGTCCAGTCGGTGGCGCTCCAAAAGCCGATTCCACCGTCGGAACGCTGACGTCGCGAAAGGATCGCGACCGCGGTCTCGATCTCCCCCTTCGGATTTCCCTTCAGGAGCTTGAGGCCCGCCTGTTTCTCGGCGCGATAGAGCGCGATGATCGGCTGCGCCGAGCTGGATACCTGTTCGCTGCATCCATAGGGATAGACTCGGAGCGTCCACTCGATGCCCTTGATCACTGCGAGTGGGGAGGAACCCAGGTTCAATTCCAGCCGAGAGCGCGCGGGATCGATCTCATCGGGGAGAAGCAATTGGACCTCGGCAGTGTCTACCAGTACGCCTGCAACAGTCCAGGCACGCGGTCTGAAGGAAGGCTTGACCGGCAGGCGCTGCTGGACCGCGTCCGCGTCACCGGCCCCGGTGACCTGGAAGCGGAAGGTCGAGCTGTCGGCGCCGAGTGGATCACTGCCGGGCTGGCTGAAGTCGAAGCGAACTTCGCGTCCGCGACCCGCTTCCAGTTTCGTCTGCTGGGAGGCCTTGGATCCTAGAGTACTTCCTTCCGCTTCCGCCTGAACCGTGACCAACGGAGTGCCGCCGGCTCGCTGGTTGACGACGACTCCCGCGGAGAATCGGTCGCCCTCTCGGAGGAAGCGAGGCAAGGCTGGGCGTGCCAGCAAGGGGCGGGTGACCAGCAGCGGCGATTCACCGTGGCCGTAGCGGTCACCGGTAGTTACGGCGACAGCCATCACTCTGAAGGTCGTGAGATTGTCGGGGAGTTTGGCCTTCGCGACGGCAATTCCGCTGCTGTCGGTCACCACGCTTCCGAGGAAGAACGCCGTGGTCTTGAATCGGGAGCGGAGGACGTCGCTCTCGCCCAGACCGCCGCCCCCACCGGGCGAGCGACCACCCTTCTCACCCTCGGGTACCTGCGGAGCGACCGTGGTGATGTTGCTCGCGAGCCGAAGCCCGAGTCCGCGCGGTGAATAGAGAAGGTCAATGGGATCGGGTGTCTGGTATCCCGTGAGGGCCAGCACGCCCTGGTCAACGGCCCAAAGCGTCACCTCGGCGCGCTGACCCCTGGCTTCCTGGTCCGCAACCTTGAGCCGAACCCGCGCCGAGTCTCCGGGACGGTACTCCGCCTGCTCCGGATTCACTTCGAGCCGAAGCCGTTTCACCTCCGGCGTCACCCGCAGTTCGGCGTAGCCCACCCGAATCGTCGGCCGGCCCGGATCGTCGAGCGGCCCCGGCGGTGCACTTCGCCCGCGAGCGACAAGCACTGAAACAAACGCGTTGGGCGGATACTTCTCGGTAATCGGGAACTTGAGAGTCGTGGAACCCGCCGTGAGCTTGAGCCGACGCTGCTCGATGAGTCCTTCACGTTCGACCGTCACCCACGCTTCGGCGTCGGTGAACGGCGAGGCGAAAAGCACCGTCGCCGTGTCTCCCACGCTGTAGCGGCTGCGATCGGGCACCAGATCCATCTTGAACTGGCTCTCGTCATTCCATGGCACCCAGTCCTTCCCCGTGGCCCAGCGATAGAAATTGGTGGACACCGGGCGCCCGCGACTGTCGGTGGCCGTCAGGCTCACGATGTAGGTGCCGCCAGCCGAGGGCGTGAAGTCGCAGTTGACCGGATCAGTCGCGGTCGTCAACGCACAGCGACCGACCGTGTCCGACACCCACTCGCCGTACACCTCGCTGTATCCACCTCGTTCCCGATGGACTCGGTGCCATTCGCGCCGAGTGAGGACCGCGTCCACTTTCACCCGCGGCACCGGGCGGCCGTCCGGGAGGACGGCCCGAACAGCAACCTGTTCTTTGGTACCCGCGATCCAGAAGTAGTCATTGCCGAGCGGCTTCGCAGCGAGGTAGAAGTCGGCCGGGTGAACAATCACGCTCGTCGCTGCCGAGCTGGTTTGGCGATTCACATCAGTGACGGTGGCTTCGAGGGCAGCGCGTGCGGCTCTTCCCTTCGGAGGCGTCTCGAGCGGGATCCGGACCTCGGCACGCCCGGACGGATCCAGCGTGTCCGTTCCCTGTGCCGTGACCTGAACCGTTGTGCGCGGGTCGTAGTCTTCGTACCACCAGCCATTGTCGCCGACGAAGTAGTCTTCGGTTCCGGGAATGCTTAGTTCCCCCGATTCGAGCGAGGTTTGGCGCGCGATCCAGGAAAGAGCCGCGCGACCCATCGGTGCCCCGAACAGGTATCGGGCTTCGATCTTCGCCGTGAGCGTGTCGCCGGGGAGGCGGGGTGCACTGTCGGCGTTCACATCCACCAGGAATTCGGGAGGTCGATACTCCGCGACGCGATAGGCGGTGCGCGCCAGGTCCGACCACTGCCCCCCTCGGCGAATCTGGACCCGGACTTCGTAGGTGCCGAGGGCCAGACCCGCAGGGAGCGTCAGAGTCTGATCGCTGGTTCCGAAGGGAGAAGGCGAGACGGTTTTTTCCTTGAGGCTACCGCCTTCGCGGTCGGCGAAGATCCACTTGAGACTGTCGTCCCGCGCGGGTGCGGCCAATTGGCCCAGCGGCCCGGTGCGAACGATCGCCTTGGCGTAGAGCGGCTCACCGGGCCGGTAGATCCCGCGCTCGGTGAAGAGGGCCGCGGCCGCGGGCAGGCGGTCTTGCCCCCAGGCACTCCTGACATTGAACCGCCAGGGGCTGAGATCGGGATCGTACTGGCTAATACTGGTGATCGCGCGATCGGTGCCGAGGGTCGCGACCACGTAGCCCTCGAAGCTGGTGTATCCCTCGGTAGTGCTGTCGGGCTTGAAGGCCGGGAAGGTGGCAACGCCGTCGGGGCCGGATCGCGCGGTTGCCTTACGCACTCCTTTCCCGTCATACAAGGCGACGGTTGCCCCGGCCTTCGGCTTTCCATCCGCGATTCCCGTCACCCACGCGACTCCGCCGGTGAGGCCGATGCGCGCGTGAAGGCCAAGGTCAGTCACCTGCACGATCGCAAGAGGCATGTTGGCGCGATAGGCGCTGTCGAGTCGCGGGCTGGTCACCCGCACCACTTGAAGCGTTGTGGCACCCGCGCGGCCCGCGCTCGCGGGTTGCAGCTTCACGCCAAAGATCCTGACCTTATCCCTCGCCCCCGTCACGGCCACCCTGCGCTTCACCGCACGCGCCATGACTCGCGCCATGATACTGTCGTCCCGATCCCAGCGGTTGTACTGGAGAACCTTCGATTCGAGAGTAATGGGAACGGCGGCGGTCTCGACGACGAGCGTGTCCACATTCACGTACTTGACTGCCAGCGTGCGGAAACCGTTCCGCTCGACCGTCAGCCGGCCGTATTCATATTCGACGAGCGGAGCGAAGCCCGTCGTCTGCAACCCCGACGCCGGGTTTCCGGTGAGTCGCTGGCCGAAGACGTCGCGCATAGCGGTGTCCGCGATGACGGCATATCCGGTATTCGGCGTGAGTGTCGTCTCCAGATACCAGGTCGGAGATTCGTCGGTCGTGTCGGGAATTGTGAACGGCGCCGCAGGAAGGAGTTGAATACGACGCTGAACTTCGCTGCCCCTGACCGGGGTAGTGAAGCTCACCCGAACGCCCCCGGTGGGACAGAACGGGCCTCCGCTGCAGAACGCCGAATCCATCCTGAAGGGGCCGTAGGTGTGGAATCCCCAGCGGAGAAACGGCTTGGTCGCCTCGGGATCCACCACGGACGGCACCACCAATTCGCCGGCGCAGTCATAAGGCAGCGCACCTTCGGGCGTGAAGGTCACTACCCGTCGCAGAGGATCAGCGCTGCGGTTCCGGTCCCAGCCTCCGGCCTCGCGGTACTGCCAGGGATCCTTGTCGTTGATCGTCCGTTGTCCGGTAATCTTGAGGCGGACCACTCCTCGCATCGCACAAGCCTTGTCGAACTCCAGATAGGCGAGGTTTCGTGGGTTGGATACCTCGAGCTCGGAACTGAAGACGACGTCGAAGGTCGCCTGGGGACCCAGGAACCGTGGATGCTCCTCCGCACCGACCGGCAGCCCGCCGATGGCGGCAGGCCCACTCACCTCGAAGCTGAACTGGAACGGCTCCGCCAACTGGCTTCCATCCATCGCTTCGAAGCGATTGGCGACGGTCACCTTGTAGGTGCTGCCCGGCTTCAGCGGCTTCGCCGGGACGAGGCGGAGTGTGACAGGATCCCGCCATTCGAGCTTGCCTTCAATGTTCGGCGCGGTCTTGAAAATCGAAGCCGCATCCACCGTGCGGTCGAGCGATCCGGCGACCGGACGATCGAACGTCACCGTGATTTGCGCCGTTGGCGTCGCCTCTCCCATCGGCGAGTAGCGCAATACTTGAAGGGTCGAGGGTGGAGCAACAGCTACCGCGGCGAGAACCACCACGGCCAGAAGGCGGGATGACAACATGGGGGAGAGCCTTTTCGGGCGAGAACGTTCGCCAGAAGATTGCTCTCCCTCCTCTAAGGGTCAATAACGGTTTTGCGTAGTGTAGGAGGGACGCCTACCAGATCTCCACCACCCAACCGTAGTCCTCAACCCGCTGCCGCTCCGGGCGCCGGTCTCCGGCGGGAAGCACCAGCTCGACGCTATGGGTGGCGGTGGCGTAAAGCTTCCGTAATTGGTCGCCAAAATCCTCAGGGCAGTCCCCGCTCAACGTGGCCACGGTAGTCGAGTCAGGAGTCCAGCGGAGTTCTACCAGGTTTCCGGCCCGGTTGCCCGACGAAGCCAGCACGGTGCCCTCCGCCAGGACGGTCCCCGACCCGGTAAGGGTGGCCGAGCAGGCGTCGGCAACCGAGCCGTGCGCGCCACAAAACCGAATGGTGGTCTGGCGGTTAAGGTCGCCAAGGTAGCGTCCGGGGCTCACCCAGTGCAGGCTGCCGCTCAGGACCTCCTCCCCGCCGTTGACACACTCAGGTGAAAGCCGCAGCTCGGGCCAGGCGCTGGTCAGCCGCAGGCGGTAGACCGACTCGACCGGGGCATCGGCCCGGGCGAGAACTGCCCCTTGGGCCGCCAGGCGTGAAGTGATAAAGACAAAGCCGATCAGAAACAGCAGACGGACGGGCATACAATCTCCAGTGATGACGCCCGCTGGTAACTCAGATCCTGTGCCAGGGGCGACAGAACCAATCGCCGCCCGATTTAAGTAGAAATGAATCAGGGAGTTGAGAGGTCGGACCGATGAGCTGGCCGGAGGCGACGAGCACCAGGGGAGCCGACAAGTTTGTCGGGTTTCCCCCAGTCGAACTACAAATCCGTCAGGCGGGACGAACGGCCGCTATGCCCAGCCGGCGGATCTTATAGCGGAGAATCCGCTCGGTGGTCTGGAGCAGCCTGGCCGCCTGGGCCTGATTCCCGCCGGCAGTCTTCAGCGCGTCCTGGATCAAGTCGCGCTCCAGGGCCGCCACCTGACCCGCCAGCGTGCCATCCGCCGCAGTGCCAGACGCCTCGGCGGTCTGAAGGGTCGGCGGAAGGTGTCGCCCGTGAATCGCCTGCGCGTCGCACACCACCACGGCCCGCTCGATGATGTTCTCCAGCTCCCGAACATTGCCGGGCCAATGGTAGCCCATGAGCATGTCGATGGCCGCGGTGGTGATCCGCCGGACCGACTTATGGTGCAGACGGGCGAACTTGGTCACGAAGTGGTCCGCCAGCAGCAGGATGTCCGGTTTCCGTTCCCGCAGCGGCGGCATGAAGATCGGGAAGACGTTCAGCCGGTAATAGAGGTCCTCCCGAAACACCCGCTCGGCAATCGCCTTCTCCAGATCACGATTGGTCGCTGCAACTACCCGCACGTCCACCGCCAACGTGGTCGTGCCGCCCAGCCGCTCGAACTCCCTTTCCTGCAGGACCCGGAGCAGCTTGACCTGAGTCGACGGCGGCAACTCCCCGATCTCGTCCAGAAACAGGGTGCCTCCATGAGCCAGCTCGAAGCGACCCTTTCTTCGGCTCAACGCCCCGGTAAACGCCCCCCGCTCGTGCCCGAAGAGCTCCGATTCAATCAGCGTCTCCGGTAGCGCGGCGCAGTTGACCTTGATGAAGGGTCCACTCGCCCGTGGAGAGTTGTAGTGAACCGCGTGCGCGATCAGCTCCTTACCAGTGCCCGATTCGCCTCGCAGGAGGACCGTAGTGCTCGCGGGGGCAACCAGCGTGATCTGCGCGCATACGTCGCGCATCTCGGCGCTGGTCCCGATCAGTCCCGAGAAGTCGTAGCGCTCCTTCAGCTCCTGGCGGAGGTGGAGATTCTCCTCACGCAGGGCGACGCGCTCCTGGTCGGCCGGTCTCGTCGTCTTGAGCGCCAGCGCGATGAGCGAGCTCACTACGTGGAGATACTTGAGCACCCGGTCCAGGTCCCGCCCCGACGCGGTGGGAACGTCCACCGAAAGCGCGCCCACCGGCCGGTGATCCAGCAGAATGGGGACGCAGATGAACGCGGTGGCCGGATCGTTCTGCCGCCGCGCCGCCCGGTGCAGGAACCGCGGCTCCCGGTTCACGTCAGGCACCACGATCGCCTTCCCGCTGGCGGCGACCCGCCCCGTGATCCCCTCTCCCAACCGATAGCGGGTCTGCTGACCGGCCGCGTCGAGGCCGAAGGAGGCTTCGATGTACAGTTCGTCCGAACCTTCATCGATCAGGGTGACCGAACTGCGGGGAACCCCGTGGTAGTGCGCCAGAATCCGCAGCCCGGCGGACAATGCTTCTCCCAGACTGCGGGAGCCAGACAGGGCCTGGCTGACGTCGAACAACGTCGCCAGCTCCAGCCCTTCGCTTGGAGGTGAACTGTGCCTTTCCGGAATTGTCGCCGACAAAACCATTTGTAATGCTCCCCAGCAAAAGAAACGGCCCGCTCATTGGGAGCGGGCCGTCGGATTTCGGATCACGACAGACTCACCCGCCCGTGTTAATCCGGTGCGCGTTGGGATTGGAATTGGCCCAGCAGGTGAGTGAGATCGTCATGCAACGCAAGGTAAACGGCTCCTCAAGGACGTCAAATCACAAGGGCGTAACAAGACGGATCAGTCGCTTGCCGTGGCCCGGGGCGCGACACCGCTCCCCGCCGTCACCGCCTTGGCCGACGCACGAGCTCGGCTCGCCACGAGTTCCTTGCCCGTAATGATCAGAATGACGGCGGCCACAATGACCATCGAGGCCACCAGGGTACGGCCGTTCAATTTTTCTCCCGCGATAGCCCAGCCGAGGAACACTGCCACGACCGGATTGACGTAGCCGGCAGTGGACACCTTGGAAGGCGTCGTGATTCGCAGCAGCCAGGCAAAAGCGGTGAACGCCACCAGCGACCCGAACAGGGTCAGATAGCCGAAGGCGATCCATGACTTGGCCGTTATGGCACTCAGGTTGAGCTGCGCCCAGTCGCCATTAACCAGGCTCGCCAGGAACAGCCAGGCTCCCCCGGCCAGCATCTGGATGCCGGATGCGAGTGCCACACTCTCGGGCAGTTTCGCGTCGCGGCTCAGCACCGAGCCGCTGGCCCAGGTGAGGGTCGAAAACAGGAGCAGTCCGATAGCGGCAGCATTCAGGGAGCCCGAAGCCTGCCCGGGGAGCACCAGCAGGGCGACGCCGCCGAATCCCAGCGCGATGCCGGCCAACACCACGGGGCTGGGTCTCGTGCCACCCGGACGGAGCCATTCGAGAAGTGCGGTCCACACCGACACCATTGCCACGATAAGGGCTGCCAGCCCCGAGGGCATTCCCTTGTCCTCGACCCATGCGACAGCGCCGTTCCCGACCAGAAAGAACAACGCTCCGAGCAGGACTGCCCATTTCCAGTGAGTGGCCGTCGGCCGCGGGCTGCCGGTGAGGCTGGCATAGATGTAGAGCGCTGCACCCGCCAGAACGAACCGGGACCCGGCCATGATGAACGGCGGCATGCTCTGGATCGCCAAGGCGATCCCGAGGTAGGTGGAGCCCCAGATCAGGTAGATCGCGGCGAACGCCGCGATCATCTGCCAGCGCGGAGCCGCGGCATGGTCACTCATGCGCCGGCTCCATTCGCGCGATTGAGCGGAATCCGCGAGCTGTCCTTCACCGTCGAGAGGACGATGGTTGTCCGGGTGTTGCGAACCGCCTTGAGCCGCCCGAAACGCTCGCGGAGCAACTCTCCCAGCGCGTCGGTATCCTGGACTCTGACCTTCACGAGGTAGCAGTCCTCGCCGGCGACGTGGTGCACTTCCTGTACTTCGGGGAACTTGGCGATCGACTGCCCTATGCTGGCCGAGCCGACTCGCTCCTCGGTTCTAACCAGGATGAAGGCGGTGAGCCCGAAACCGACGGCGTGGGCATCCAGCCGGGCCTCGTACCCGGTGATGACACTGCGCGCTTCGAGCTTCCGGATACGGTCCAGGATGGCGGAGGGGGCCATATCCAGCTCCCGGGCGATATCCGCGTTGCTGATGCGGGCGTTGCCCTGGAGCAGGTCGAGAATGCGGACATCAGTGGCGTCAAGCATGGTCTTGGACTCCCATCCAAAGCCAAAATAATTCTTCCAATCATACCGGTCAATAACGAATCGTCGGCAGAATGCTGTTCTTACCGAACATTATTCGTTTCGGACCGCACCATTCCGCGCTCCACCCGCGTTTTCCCTCTCCTGTTCCAGTTACCGCGTCTCCCCTCTCAGGAGCCGCCCCAGCTACCTCCCACTTCCGACTTCCCACTTCCCGCTTCACCTTGGCCCCGTGACTTCTCCCACCGGCTACCGCCGTTCCCTCGGCCTCTTTTCCGGCACCATGGCCGTGGTCGGCGGCATCATCGGCTCCGGCATCTTCATGAACTCGGCGATCGTGGCCCAGCGGGTGGGCACCGCCGGGTTGACGCTGGCCGTCTGGATTCTGGGAGGAGTGATCGCGCTGATTGGCGCCTTCTGCTTCGGCGAGCTGGCCCAGCGGAACCCCCAGGCCGGGGGCAGCTACGTCTATCTCCGCGATGCCTTCGGGCCCCTACCGGCGTTCCTCTACGCCTGGAGTCTTCTGCTGGTCATCGCGACCGGTGCCATGGCCGCGGTCGCCGTCACTTTCGCCACCTACTGCTCCGCCCTCCTCGGCCTCGGCAACAACACGGTGATGCCGATCGCGGCCGGCGCGATCGCGCTGCTCTCGGCGGTCAACTATGTCGGTGTCGAGCCGGGGGCGATCACCAACAACCTCTTTTCCATCCTGAAGCTCACCGCCCTGGGAGTACTGATCGTCGTGGGGCTGGCCGCCGCGCCGGCAGTAGCCTCACCTCCTGCGGTCAATGCTTCCGGGCCGCTCTTTCTGGCGCTCGCGGCCGCCCTGGTTCCGGTGCTGTTCGCGTATGGAGGCTGGCAGCAGACCAACTTCATCGCCGAAGAAATCGTTGAGCCGGAGAAGAATCTTCCTCGCGCGCTGGTGCTCGGGGTGATCATCGTGGTGATCGTGTACGTCCTCGCCAACCTGACCTACCTCCGCACCCTCGGCGTCGGAGGATTGGCCGCGAGCACGGCTCCCGCAGCAGACGCGATGCGGATAGCGGTGGGGCCGGTCGGCTCGACCTTCATCTCGGCGGGAATCGCGGCGTCCACCTTCGGATTCCTCAACCTGGTAATCCTGGTATCACCCCGGGTCTACCGTACGATGGCGGCCGACGGGCTCTTCTTCCCGCAGCTGGCGACGCTCCACCCGAAATTCCGCACGCCGACTACAGCGGTCGTAGTGCAGGGCGTTTGGGGGATCCTGCTGCTTTTCTCGGGATCCTACGGACAGCTTCTCGACTACGTGGTGTTCTGCGATTGGATCTTCTTCGGCAGTGCGGTCGCCGCGCTCTTCGTCTATCGCCGCCGTGACCGGGAAGCGGGTCGTGAACCGGCTCCGGCCGGGAGTTTCCGCGTCCCCGGTTATCCTCTCACACCTTTGCTCTTTGTGGCGGCGGCTATCTACGTGGTGGCCGGCTCGATCTCCTCGAATCCAGGGAATGCGCTTCGGGGATCCGTCATCCTGGCGGCCGGAGTGCCGGTCTTCGGGTTCTGGAGGAGGAGGTTGAAGGGACGGAGAATTGAAAATTGAGAATTGCAAATTGAAAATTGAAAAGCCTACTCCACCATCACGCCCGCCATCTCCCCCGCACTCCTCCATCGCTCCTCTCGGTTTTTGGCCAGTGCGCGAGTGATCATCTGGACCAGGTCCTCCGGAGCATCCTCTCGAAAGGCTTTCAGATTGGGAATCGGGTCCAGCCGGTGCATTTGCAACACGACGTTCTCGTTCTTATGCACGTAAGGCGGGCGGGAGGCCAGGCATTCGAAGAGCAGGCAGCCCATGGCATAAAGATCGGTGCGGTGATCGATGTCGTCCACCGCGCCGATCTGCTCGGGGCTCATGTAGGCCGAAGTGCCCACCGCGATCCCCGAGCGGGTGACCCGATCGGAGCCCGAGAGCTGTACGGCGCGGGCGATGCCGAAATCCACCAGAACTGCCCCGTCAGGACCAAGGACGATGTTGTCCGGCTTCACGTCGCGGTGCACGATGCCCGCCTTGTGCGCGTGGCCCAGCGCACCCAGCAGGTCTCGGGCAAGTTGGCGGGTCGTGGACGGATCCAGCTGGCTGTCCCGGGCCAGCAGTTGCTTGAGTGTTGGCCCCTCGATGTACGGCATGACGTAATACACCAGCCAGTCCCGGTCACCCGAATCCAGCAACCTGCCGATATGAGGATGGTCGAGTTGCCGCACCAGCGCGATCTCCCGGAGGAATCTGTCGGCCGCGACGCTGACCAATAGCTCGGGGTGCAGGACCTTCAGAGCGACCGGTTTTCCCGAGGGGTCGGTCGCGTAGAAGACGCGCGCCGCGCCTCCGCGGCCGATTTCTCGATCGACGTCGTAGGTGCCTTCGAGGGCTTTGCGCACCAGCGCCAGAATGTCCCGCGGAATTGGGCTCCCTGCCCTTCCCCTGGTTAAGGGATGGAATATGTGAGCCGACCGGTGGGCCTGAAAGAGTCGTCGTACGGGTGGAGATGGTCGTGAAGATTACCGGCAGGTTCAGCCTATCCCCAGCCAGTAAGTAATCTTGAGAGCGAAGAAGTTGTCCCCCTCCGTGCCGAAGGAATCCCACATGTCACCCACGGTGACCCGGTGGCTCGACGTCACGGACGAACCGCGGTTCTGCTGCCAGACCAGGAACAGAGTACTGCCCGGCCGCCACTCCCAGCGTAGCACCAGATTGCTCCGGAAGCTGAGCACGTTGAAGTCCGGGTCGCTCAGGGTCAACGAGTCGGCCCCGCCGTTGTCGGTGATCACGATCGAATCGGGAGCGAATCGTTCGATCGTCGTCCCGTCGGTGCCATAGCGCCGGAGCGTAGTGCTCTGCGGCTCTGGGAGTTCGCCAAGCCGGGTGTAGGCGCCACTCGATGCGAACGGCTCCAGATAGCCCTCGATGCTCAGATTGGGCGTGATGATGTAGTTGACCCGCAGCTGTGCTGAGATTGTCGTCTGATCCAGGGCGGCGAAGATGTAACGCTGGCCGTATGTCGCCGAGGAACCACCCGGTTCTGTGTCGAGATATTGGCGCTCATCCCTGGTACGCTCGTACCGCGGGTCGAGGGACAGGAACCACTGCGGCGCGGGACGCAAGGAGACACCGCCGCCGATCCGAAAATGGTTCCCGTCAAACTCGTCGCCCTGCAGGTTACCGTTCACGTGCCACTGGAAATTCCCCGCCTCCCCGCTGAAGAACTCGAGGTCGGTGCCCCACGCCGTCGGTGAGCCCATGAGCGGCCCACCTCTCGTCAGCTCGTCACTCGAGTAGCGAGGTAGCAGGTAGGCTCCGATGAAGGTCTGCTGGAATCGCTTCCAGGTCTGGCTGCTGCTGACCGCGAAGCGGGTGAACTGGCGTTCCCCTCCGTAATTCCAGTTCACATGTCCAAACACCCCGAGATTGTAGCGGTGGAACAGTTTGCCGGGCTGGATCTCCCGGTAGCGGAGGCTCCAGTCCACATCGAGATCGTCGGCGCCGCCTAACTGGCCCGCGTCGTTCAATTCGAACTCAGGCGACTCGGCGCTGGCGAAGAGATCGTACACCCAGTGTTTGCCACCCAGCTTGCTGAAGCCGAGGCCAGCGGTGTAACCGGTAAGTGAGGTGCGTGAAGGATCGAACTTGACGTGCGTTGCGTCGGGCCGCTGGAAGTACCGGGCACTGGACTGCTGCACATCGGCTATCCGGGTCGAATCGCCGGCCACATAGCTGAATCCGCCGTAACCCGAGAGCTCGTAGTTCCCGCCTTGAAAGCGCAGGTTCCAGTCCACCCCGCCGGTGTAGGCTCGCCGGCTGAGGACCGAATCGAGGATGTCCTTCCCCAGGTCTCTCTCAACTCCCGTCAGTGTAACTCCCACAGTGGACGCCGAAGGCCCGAATTCCTGCTGCACTCGCGCCACGCCGTAACCGGTGAGCGGCTCAACCCGGCCGTGGCCCTTTACCGTACCGACCGTGTCGAAGGTATTGGCGTACTCGTTGGCGGTGACCGCGAACAGACTTCCTACCGAGAGTCCCTTGGCCGTTCGGCCGGTGATTTTCGCCGCGCCGATAATCGTCGTGTTGTCCGGAGTGTCGATGAAGTCGCCACCGGGCTCCCCATGGGGCGGCGCCCCGATGCGGCGAGAGTAGTAGTACCCCGGGCCGTTGCCCCTCAGCAGGTTGTTGCCCTCAGTGAAGAATGGCCGCCGCTCGGGGAAGAAAATCTCGAAGGCGCTGAGATTGACCACCGCGGGATCGGCGTCCACCTGACCGAAGTCCGGATTGACGGTGCCGTCGAGAGTCAGATTCGGTCCCAGACCCATCTTTACGTCGGCGCCGGCCCGTCCTACGTAGTCGCTCCCGTCGGTGAAAGGGTCGGCGGGGTCCGTGTTGCTGGTGTATCGCGCATCGGCCGCCACGTACGGCAGCAATTCCAGGCGACGGGAGGGTCTGATTCCCTCGATGCCCACCAGCTGGCCGAAGCGAGAGAAGAAGCCGGTTTCCTGTTTGGGGATCATCACCCAGTAGATGTCCTGGTTCGAGCCGGGCATCCAGCGGTTGATGTTGAGTCCCCACACCTGTTTCTGGCTGTTGTTGAAGCGCAATTGGGAAAACGGGATCCGCATTTCCGCCGTCCAGCCGATCGAGTCGAGCGTGACTCTCGCTTCCCAGACCGGATCGAAGCCGTAGTCCCGATATCCTTCGTTGTCGCCGGGATGGTAGTAGTCGCTCCGCACTCCCCCAGAGCTGATGCAGAAGGAGAACCCGGTCCGATGGTCGTGATAAGTGTCGAGCGCAATAATCAGTTGTTCGGCATTACCGAACTGGTCCCTCCGGGTGACGGGGTGGGGGAGCTCGCCAGTCGGGCTGCGCCACATCCGGGCGCCGACGTAGAGGGCGTCGGCGTCATATAGAAACCCGACCTCGGTTCGTTCCTGGGGATCACTTCCTTCGACCGGCTCCTTCTGGACGAAGTCGCTGAACCATGCGGCCGTCTTCCAGACTTCCTCATCCAGAGAGCCGTCCACGGTCGGGGCCTGCGCGGTCAGGCGGCGGGCCTCTGCCTCCTTGGTGGATGCTGTGTGGGAAGTCTGGCTAGTAGCCACCGAGGTCCGGGCGCCCACGAGACCGACGAGCAGCATGCAGGACGACCAGCGGGATGTTCGCATCGGGCTCGAGTTGTCGGGTCTGGAACAAAATGAAGGGCGGGCGGCACCCGGAAGATCCGATGCCGCCCGCCAATCAAACGTTTATGAATGCCCCCCGGTTTCAAGCCCGCTTCCGGAGGCGAATGCTCCCGTTGACGGTTTCGATACTGAGGTCTCTTCCTCCCTGACCAACCCGCCCCCGGAGGTTCTGGGGAGTCACCTTGCCGCTGATAGTGATGGGAAAATCGCTGTCGATGCTCCCATTCACGGTCTTCACATCCAGTTCGGTGCTGAGGTCTCCGGGGAAGGTGAGCGTCACCGAGCCATTCACGGTGTTGAACTCGAGTTCATTGGTCCAGTCACTACGGCCCATGGTCGCCACGATCGAGCCGTTCACTGTCGTCGCCTCCACGATACCGCTCGCCGTTACCCGAACATCCCCATTCACCGTGTATCCCTCGGCGTCCGCGGCGATCGATTCGGCATTGACCGAACCGTTGACCGAACGGCCCACGAACCGCACGCCCTTCGGCACCGAGACATCGAAGTCCACTTCGGTGTCGTTGTTGTCGTTGTCGTTGTGGCCATGAGACCCCGCCGTGCAGTCGTTGGCCGGCTTGTTCTTCCGGGAGGGGTAGACCGCACAGATTGTAACACCATCTTCGTGCTCCACCACCCGGATCTCCACATCGGCCGGATTGCTCTTACGCGCGCTCTTTCGCGCCGTCACCGTCACGTCGCTGCCGGACCCTCCGGAGGCGTGGACGTCGCCGTTGATGTCCTTGATCTCGATGGTTTTCCCCGCCGCCAGCTTGCCCTGCCACTTGAATGGCTCCTGGGCGTGGAGTACGGGGACCAGGCCCGCTACCAGAAGCGCGGCGACAGTGATGCGGTTCATGATGCACTCCAGAGTTGTGGATTTGTCATCGGTCGCAACTGGTCCTCAGCGGACCGTACCGCCCTTGCGGAGACTCACCGTGCCATCGAACGACTCGATCTCGAGGCGCGCGCTGCCGTTCCCCATGGTGAAGTTCATGCGCTTCCCGGGTGTGATACCGCTCAGGGTGATCGGGAAGTCTGATTCCATGTTCCCACTATAGGTCGACACCGAAACGCTTGCGTTGATCACCGGTGTCGTCACGGTGACGTCGCCATCGTGCGAGACCAGGCGATACCGACCCCCATCCTTGATCGGACCACGGAAGCTGATCTCGCCGTCCACCGACTGGGCCTCCACCGACGGAGAGTCCACCCCGTCCATGGTGATGGCGCCGTCTACCGCCTGGGCCCGGATTTCCCCGACCACGTTGGTCATCCGGATCTCGCCGTCCACCGAGTTGAGCTCCATCCTGCCGCGCGCTCCGCTCAGTTCGATCGAGCCATCCACCGACCGGAGAGAGATGAGTCCGCCACCTCCGCTGACGCGGATCTCGCCTTCGACCGTTTCAACCGTGATCTCTCCCTTGGTCCCGTCAATCGTGACGTCACCGCTCTGGCCGCTGATCGAAAGGTTGATATCGGCGGGCACGGTCAGATGATAGTCCACGGTCTCGGGGCCGTACCGTCCGGAGCTGCGGAGCGAGACACTGCTGCCGGACACATCGATGTCCACGTCCCCCTCGTCGTCTTCGGGATCGGCCTGGACCCGTACCGCGCTCTTGGCCCAGACGCCGATCGTCACCGACCCCTCGAAGTTGTTCAGATCGAGTCGGGAGCCCGGTCGCACCGTGACGGTGGTGTCGATCTGCTGGACGGCAGTCGCCACGATGAGGGCCGACGCGAGAAATGCGAACATGGATACGAGTCCTTTCGAGATCAGCTCTTTCGCGCAGCCAGGAGGGCGGCGCGCTGGAGCAATTCCACTTTTTGCATCTGGGTTTCCGCCAGATGGCCGTGCAGGTACGGATTCTTGGGATCGGCGGCCAGCGCCTGCTGGGCTTCGCCGATCGCCTTGTCGATCAGTGCGAGTTTCGACTCCAGCACCCGCACGGTGGTCGAGTCGAGTTTGCCACGATTTGCCGCCAGGACCTGCTGCAGCTCGGTCACCGCGGCGTCATAGCCTTTCGGGGTCAGGTTGGAAGCCTTGTTGGACGCGGGAATTACTGTGGGAGTAGCACCTTGTGAGGGTTCGGCGCCGTGACCCCGCATGAACCAGGCAACTCCTGCCGCCGACAGCAGCATCAACGCGATCGCCGCCGCAAGGAGCTGGGGAACCGTGAAGACGACACGGCGGGACCGCTTAATCGGCCGCACCACCTCGCCTTCGCCGATGAAGGCGGCGATGCCCGGCCAGAGATCGCCCGCGGGGGGGCGGTCGTTCAGCGCCTGCACCCTTGCCACCACGCCGCGAAGATCGGCCAGGGTGTTCGAGCACTCCTCACATTCGGCGAGATGCCGCTCGACCTCCTCGCGCTCCGAGGGTGGGAGACTGCCGTCGAGGTAGTCAGACAGCCGTTCAGTGCGATGGGTCATGGCTTCTCTCTCCCGCTCAGGCCTTGGCCGAGCATGTGACGCAGCGCCATTCGTGCGTGGTGCAACTGCGACTTCGAGGTTCCACTCGTGATGCTCAGCATGCCGGCGATTTCTTCGTGCCGGTACCCTTCGATATCGTGCAGCACCAGGATCTGCCTCGCGCCATCGGGAAGCCGCTGGATCGCGGTTTCGACATCGAGCGTGAACCCGGCCGGCAGGTTGCGCCCCGGCAGCCGATCGAGCGATTCCGGATCGTCGGTGTGACGCTGCCGTTTGATCCCCAGCGCCTCGCGCCGGGTCAGGATCAGGTTCAGAGCAAGGCGGTGCAGCCAGGTGCCGAATGCCGAATCGCCGCGAAAGGTGCCGAGCTTCTGCCAGGTCCTGATGAAGATCTCCTGCGTCACATCCTCCGCATCGTCGCCGATCATCCGCCGCACGAGGGAGTGAATCCGTCCCAGATGGCGGCGGTACAACCGCTCGAAAGCATGAGAGTCTCCGGCCGCGGCCAAAGTGGCATCCACGGCATCTCCGTCAATGGCGTCGCTCTGAGTGGTGGCGCGCAGAGGCACAGTTCCGGATTGGGTGACTTGCATGCGGGGATTTGGACAGGCAACCCGCTTCAATGGTTGGAAAAGTGTCTCCAAATCCCTCTGCGGGCGAGATCTACACCTGTCGGACTCAAAACTGTGCGCTAGTTTGGGGCAGTCACCCGTAAACCTCCCCTCCTCCACCGGCATCTCACCAGCGATGACAACCCTACGCCGTTCGAGGCCGTGAATCAGACGGTCCGCCGAGCCCAGGAGGGAGATGCCGACGCGTTCCGGATGTTGTATGAGGAACACGGTGGTCGAGTCTTCGCCCTCTGTCTCAGGCTGTCCGGTGATCGCGCCGAGGCGGAGGAATTGACCCAGGATGTATTCGTGCGGGTGTGGGAACGGCTGGAAACATTCCGCGGCGATAGCGCCTTCTCCACCTGGTTGCACCGTCTGGCGGTCAACGAAGTGTTGGGGGAGAAACGGAGCGCAGCCCGACGATCCCGCCGGGTGGTTTCCACCGACCAGCCCGAATTGCTGGAGCGGCCTCGCGGGGAGTCAGGTGAGACGGAAAACTGGGATCTCTCAAATGCGATCGCGCGGCTGCCGGAGGGCGCCCGGGTTGTTTTCGTGTTGCACGACGTCGAAGGCTACCAGCACGGGGAGATCGCCTCTATGACTGGGATTGCCGAAGGAACCTCGAAGGCTCAGCTGCACCGGGCACGCAGACTCTTGCGGGAGAAACTGAAACCATGACATGCGAGGAAGCGGTCGCCCTGCTGGACGATTACGCGGACGGGCTGCTTGCGCCGGAACGGACGGCGGCACTGGAAGCGCACCTGAAGACATGTCAAAGCTGCCGGGCCGAGCTCGAGAGTCTCCGGGCGTTACTGGCAGACGCGAAGGCACTCCCCAGGTCCATCACGCCGCCGCCGAGAACCTGGGCTGGAATTCAGCAACGCATCGAGAGCGGGGCGCGACCGGACGTCGTCTCGCTTTCCGGGCATCGGTCGCGGATCCGCATAGTCTGGCTCGTCGCTGCCGCTGTCGTCCTGATGGTTCTCTCTTCGGCGGTCACCTCACTATGGATCAAGCGAGGTGGCGAGGGACAGGGCTTCACGGCATCTCAAGCCGAGTATGCTCAGGCGACCGCGGAACTGGCTCAGAGGATCGAGAAGAACCCGGCCGGCCTTTCTCCCCGAACTCTCGCCATCCTCGATCGCAATCTGGCGATCGTGGATGCGGCGATTCGGGAAGCCGAGCAAGCACTCAAGACCGACCCTGGCGATCCAACCCTGGAGGAGATGCTGTTGGCACGCTACCAGCAGCGCCTCGAGCTGTTGCAGCGTGCCGCTCGAGCTGGACAGGAAAGCTGAGATGAGATACCAGGCGAGCGGTCTGGCACTGCTTCTCCTGATGCTCCTGCCGGGGAGTCCCGCCGCCGCTCAAGGAGACATCGCGGCGCGACGCCCGGCCCGGCCCGATGTGGCGCTGAGGATCTATTGCCCGAGCGGCACGCTTCGGGTCACCGGATGGACCAAGGACTCGGTGGCGGTGAGCGGGTACCTGGATCCTTCGCTCGGCCGCTTCTTCATCGGCGGCACCGGAGAGGGAATGAAGCTCGGCATCGAAACGCCGGAGACCGATGCCAAGGGTACCGCCGTTATGGATGTCAGCGTTCCGCGAGGCGCCCGGGTCTGGATCAAGACAGCCAATGCTGACGTGGAAGTGAACGCCGTCTCGGGAATGGTCGACGTGTTCACGGTGAGCGGTCATACCCGGGTTGCGGGGTCGCCTTCGGTCGTGACTGCGGAATCGCTGGACGGGAATATCGAGCTGGCGGTCGAATCCCCGAGCGCCAGAGCCCGCACCGGAAGCGGGGTAATCGTCTTTCGGGGAGTCATCAGCGAGGCGAGTGCGTCGAGCGTCAGTGGGCCCCTGTTCATCGGCATGGAAGGCAAGATCTCGCGTGCCCGGTTCGAGACCGTCTCCGGAGAAATCGCCTTCAAGGGCGACCTGGATCCGGATGGTGCACTCGAGGCGGAAAGCCACAGTGGGAACATCGAACTGCGCCTCCCGGAGAAACTGGGCGCCACTTACTCCATCGTTGGCTATGCGGGCCAGCTAAGCACCGAGTTCCAGGGTATCCCCCCGGCGCCGGCCAAGGGAGAATGGCGCTTCACCGTCGGCTCGGGGCAGGCGTCGGTGACGGTGCGGACGTTCAAGGGGAAGGTGGAGCTTAAGAAGAAGTGACGAGTGGAAAGGACTGGACTGAGGGAGACTGAGTAACGAGTACCGAGTACGGCTGGCGGCTGACGGCTGACGGCTTATCCAAGACCTTAAACGCCAGGAGGACAACCGGCATCTCACTCCACGGAAGCGGAGATCCCTTCTCCACCCATCCCCGTAGCCGTTGGAGGTTCCCATGTTCCGCCCACTCTTTGCTGCCGCTGCACTTACGTTCTTTGCCGCCACTCCCGCCTTTGCCGGCCCACCGTGGATTTCACTCGAGACTCCGGCCAATCCCTACAACGAGACCACCCGCGGGGCCTTTGCCCTGGTCCGGGTCTACCATCATGGTGATGCGGCCTACTTTCCCGTGAGCGGGACAGCAGAAGGCTTGATCAATGGAGTAAGGCAATCAGTGGATCTACAGCTGGCCTCGACCTCGATTCCCGGGGTGTATGCGCTCCGCTACGAGCCGAAGAAGGAAGGTGCCTGGCTTCTGGTGATCAGCATTGGCCAGAAGAACAGTGGCGAGATGGGGCAGGCCACGATGGTGGTGGCGGTCCGGAATGGTGAGGTAGGTTCGGCACAGGTACCAACCAAGCAGAGTAACGGGTACCTGGTTCCTGATGCAGTCACGCCCGCCCAGGTTGACGCGATGCTGCGGCAGCAGCTGGCCGCGGAAAATTCGCAGCACGGTTCACCGGCTTCGCCGGTTGCCCTCGCAGGACTCGCGCTGTTTCCCCTCGGGCTGCTAGTGACGATGCGGCGCCGTTGAACAGGACCACACCTGGGCGCTCGCGCCTCTTCTTGACATCCTTTCATTTGATGTGCCAATTGGGGCCAGGAACTCCCTGGCCCCAATTTGATTTCTCCGAATGTCGCCCTACGCTGGCGGTGCAACCGCTACGTGCCCGGCCCAGCGCTTCGCTTGGCCGGGATTCTGGGGTTGGTCCTCGCCGGCATTACCTGCAACGAGAATGTCACTGCACCGAACCGGCCCGGCCCCGGCGTGCTGCGAGCCGTGGGAGTCTTGCCGGCAAACATCGCGGCTGCCGGGCTGGTGTTTGACAACGTGCATCTGGTCGTCGTCAGGCCCTCGCGACCGAGCCCCGCGGTGCTGGACAAGACATACGACTTCCCTGCCGGCAGCTCTCAGCTCAACATCAGTGAACAACTGCTCCTCCAAGCCACCAGCGAAGACTTCGACGTAACGCTGGAATACCGCAGCGGGAACATCGTGCTGTTCAGCGGAACCAGCCGGGTGACGGTGCATCAGGGGCCGCCCGGCTCCGATCCGCCCGCCGTCATCAACGTGACCCTGCAGGTAGGCAACAACGTCACGGCCATCACGGTGGCACCCAAGACCTCGAGTGTGCCCTTCGGTGGGACCGCGACCTTGTCGGCCACGGCGCAGGACGCCCAAGGCGCTCCCGTCACTCAGTTCTATGTCGGATGGTCCAGCAGTGACCCTCAGCAGCCGGTGGATGCTGCCGGCGTGTTCACGGCGGGAAGTCAGCGAGATACCGTCACTATTACCGCCAAGGCGTTAACCGCAAGCGGGCCCGTCACCGACCAGGCCACGGTCATAGTCATGCCGGCTCCAGCGGCCGTGGCAGTGACCAATGGAAACGGACAATCGGCGCCCGCCGGCTTCAGACTCCCTCAACCTCTCGAAGTAGAAGTTCGCGGCAGCGACAACCTGCCAATCTCCGGCGTCACCGTGACCTTCGCGGTCACGAGCGGCGGCGGAACCCTGGACAGCACCACCACAACCACTGACGCGCAGGGCCGGGCCCGCACCGGCGCCACGCTCGGTGCATCGGTCAGTCAACAGACCTTCACCGGCACCGTCCCCGGAATCACGCCGGCCATCTTCACAGAAACGGCGACGGGAATCGTTCCGGTGCCGGTGTTGCTGTCGGTGGGTGGCGATCACAGCTGCGAAATCCGTGGCGGAGGAAGTGTCTACTGCTGGGGCTCGAATGGCTCGGGTGAGCTGGGCGACGGGACCACGACCGATCGCGCCGTTGCAACGCCGGTGGTGACGGGTCAGTCGTTCGGCTCCCTCGCACTGGGCGACACCCACAGCTGTGCCCTCACAGGTAGCGGGCAGGCGTTCTGCTGGGGCGATAACAGCAGCGGCGCCCTGGGAGACGGAACCACCACGAATCGCTCCGCGCCAACCGCAGTCGCGGGAGTACGCACCTTCATCGCTCTGACCGCAGGGGATCGATTCACCTGCGGCCTGACAGCGGCAGGGCAGGCCTTCTGTTGGGGCAGAAACAACCTGGGACAATTGGGCGATGGCACGGTTACTCAACGCAGGGGGCCTACCGCCGTGTCGGGCGGACTGATCTTCTCCTCGATCGGAGCAGGCGGCAGTCACGCCTGCGCTCTGACCGCAACCGGCGCGGCTCATTGCTGGGGACTCAACCTCAATGGCCAGCTGGGCGACGGCACGACCACGGACCGTCAGGTGCCGACCGCTGTCCTGGGAGGAATCACTTTCGGTGCACTTGCTCCCGCCAACCGCAGCACCTGCGCACTCGATTCCAACGGGGCGGGATACTGCTGGGGATTCAACTTCGGCGCCAGCATCACCACCCCGCAGCCGACCAACGACGGCAGGACCTACGTCTCCGCGGATATGGGCGGAGATCACGTATGCGCCCTGCTCGCCTCAGGTGCCGCCTTCTGCGGCGGACGCAACGCCAACGGCCAGCTGGGTGACGGCACCACTACCGACCAACCGGTTTCTGTGGCGGTCGCTGGCGGGCACACCTACACGGCCGTCGCGGGAGGTACCGCACACACATGCGGCCTGACCTCTACCGGTACTCTGTGCTGGGGCGCTAACAACGCCGGCCAATTGGGGGATGGAACGACAGCACAGCGACTCACTCCGGCGGCGGTACTCGGACCACCGGCGAGCGTCAGCGTAAACGGGGGCGACAATCAGACCGCCGGGCCCGACAGTCCGGTCGCCATCCCGCCCTCGGTCCTGGTGCTCGATGGGCAGAGTAATCCGCTACCTGGAGTGCAGGTGGACTTCACTGTTACGAGTGGCGGCGGCGGTGTGTCGGGCGGATCGACCTTTACGGACGCGGCCGGAATCGCGACGGTAGGAAGTTGGTTCATGGGACCTGGCCAGGGCCCCAACACGCTGCTCGCCACGGTGGGAGCCTCCGGAATAACCGGGAATCCCCTCACCTTCCACGCCACGGCCTCAATCGGGGCGCCCCTCATCACGTGGACCGGTTTCACCAGCACCAATTGGTCAACGGCCACGAATTGGAATCCGGCGCAGGTTCCAACGACGGCGGAAGACGTCGTGATTCCGGCGGGGACCCCCAATAGCCCGCAGCTCACCGCGAGTGGCTCGGCCAAATCGCTCACGGTGAACAGCGGCGCCACGCTCGACCTGAACGGCATCAATTTCCAGGCAGCGGGGAACGTCTTCGCGGACGGTTCAATCGTCGGCACCAGTGCAGTCGCGATCGCAACCGCGGCGCAGATCCGCGGCAACCTCCCGAGCCTGATCCTGAGCGGGCCGGTCGCAGCGGCGGGAACGATCAGCGCGAGCGGCAACCTCACCGTGACGGGGCCGACCGGCGACTTCGACGTGAGCGGCCAGGCGGTGCTCATCGGCGGCAACCTGACCACTCAGGCCAGCGCGCTGCTCACGATGACCAACCCGGCCGATCTGGTTCAGGTGACCGGCAATGGGGCGTTCGGCGGTGGAGATGAAACCGGGCGGCTCACAGCCGGTGTGCTGCAGGTGATGGGGGACTTCTCCCAGACCTCCGGCAGCGATCCGACCAGTTTCCTCGCCTCCGGAACCCATCGCACGGTGCTTGGCTCGGGCGCGAGCACGGTGGTGACGTTTGCGTCGCCTATCAGCAACAACACCGGCAGCCATTTTCAGGATCTCGATGTTTCGTCGACCTCTAACCAGCTGACCCTCAACAGCGACGTGTTCGTCGCCGGTACACTGATCGGACAGCCCTCGGCCGGAGCGAATCTCCTCACCGGGTCGGTGACCCGGACGCTCGATGTGGGAGGCATCGCAGTCCGCAGCATGACATTGAACAATGTCCTGCTGGTCGTGGGCAACGGCACACTCGCTCAGATCGATAACCTCACTTTCGCGGCGACCCCAGCGGCGTCAACGGCGCTCACCATAAATCACCCCGGCCTGCCCGCAGCGTTCACCCTCAATAACGTCGTGTTCCAGACCACGCCGACCAGCGGGATGTACCTGAGCGCCAACGACACGGACGGGCCGAGTCCGAATGTGCTGACCCTGGACATGGCCAATCCGAGTCCGGGTACACCAGGCAGCTTCGTGCAGGTCACCAACGGCGCCGTCGTGACCTGGCCGTCTACGCTGCCGGCGGTGGTGTGGACCGGTGCCGTCAGCAGCGCATGGGGCACGGCAGGCAACTGGAATCCGGCAATTGTCCCGGCGACGACCGACAACGTGTTGATCCCCTCAGGCACACCGAACGATCCGCAGACCGGCATCGGCCGGACGGTTAACGATCTCACGATTCAAGGCGGCGCCACACTGACGCTGACCGGTCCCGTCACCATCGTGGTTGACGGGAATCTCGACGTTCAGGGTGTGGTTTCGAATACGGCGGGCGGTCTTTTCCGGCTCAGCGGCACCGGCAAGACGGTGCGCGGCAATATTCAGGGCGCTGCCATCTTCGGGGCCTACACCCAGAACGGCCCGCTGGTGGTTGCCAGCGACTTCGTCATTCGGGGCGATCTGACGGTCAACGGTCAGACCCTCAGCGTCAGCAACAACCTGAATCTGCTCTCGGCCGGCCGCCTCTTCATGACCAATCCGGCCGATCAGGTCGTTGTGAGTGGCGACGCCAACTTCAGAGGCGGGAGCACGGCCGGAACGCTGACCGAAGGCAATCTGTTCATCGCGGGCAACCTGGCACAGGACAACAGCGGAACCGGCCTGCCGGCGACCAGCTTCAGTCCTTCGCGCAATCACACGACCTGGTTTACCGGTGGCGGGGTGCAGCAGGTCGACATCTTCAACACTGGAACCGGGGCCGGGTTCTCGCACTTCGCGAACCTCAACCTGAGCGCGGCCACTGGCAGCGTGACTCTGGTCCGGTTCAACACGGTATTCGTAGACGGGATCCTGACGTCGCATCCGGTTTCAACGCAGCCGGTGCTCACGACGAGCAACGCCGCGAAGCTGCAGGTCGAAGGAGTGGATGTTGACGGCCTGGTCCTCGACAACCTGCCGCTTCTGATCTCGGGCGGACCGCTGACCAAGTTCAACCGGGTGACCCTGCAGAATTACTCGCCGTCGGCGGTGCAGCTGACTGTGAGTCACCCTGGTGCGGCGACGCCCTTCACCTTCGATCAGCTCGTCTTCAGCACGCCGCCGACCACGGGCGGGGCCTACCTCCAGGCGGACGACATCGCTCCGACTGATGGAGTGGTGCTGACTCTTGACCTGACCAACCCGAGTCCTTCGACGCCGGGCGGCTTCGTCGTGACCACCGGAGGGGCAGTAATCGACTGGCCCGCGGCCGGGGGCGTTGCCCTGACCTGGGCCGGTACGGTTTCGAGCGACTGGAACGACGCGGGCAACTGGAGTCCCGCACGAGTGCCTGGCACCAGCGACGATGTGGTTATCCCGGCGGCGACTCCCAATGCGCCGCAGCTCACCAGCGTTGCCTCGGCCCGCGATCTGACCGTACTGGCCTCCCAGTCACTCGACCTCGCGGGCTTCAACCTGCAGGTCCTCGGCAACATCAGCATCCCGGGCCAGATCATCAGCACGGGTGGCGATGTCCTGCTCAATGGAGTGGGTAAGACCGCAAACGGCACCATCAACACGGGCGTCGTCGTCTCGGGCAGCTACACGCTGAACGGTACCCTCGGCGTTGCCGGCGTAAGCCTGAGCTTGTCGGGGAGCACGGCCAGCCTCGATCTCGGCGGCTTCAACGCGACAGTGAGCGGCGACTTCCAGACGACCGGGGGAGCGCTGCTCATCATGCAGAATACGGCCGATGTTCTGATCACCGCGGGGAACGCGATCTTCGACGGCGGGGACGAGACCTCCCTGCTCACGGCCGGAAACCTCGTGGTTCAAGGTGATTTCATTCAGCAGGCAACCGTCTCGGCGACGAGTTTCGCAGCCAGCGGAACCCACAAGACCACTTTCAATCAGACCGGGTCGAGTGTCAGCTTCGCGAACTTCGCCTCGCACTTCCAGGACCTCGAATTGGTCGGCGCCATCACAGTTTCGCTCGGCAGCGATATCGGAGTCTCCGGGAAGTTCACGGCCTCCCAGACTGCGACGACCCTGAAAGGCAACGGCTTCAAAGTCGTTGTCACGGCTGTCGCCGTTCAGGCATTGACGGTAGACAACAGCACAATCGTGGTGGACGAGAATGGTACGGGTCAGGGACAGCAATTCGACAACGTTACGTTCCAGAACTTCCCGACCACCGGCGTAACGATGCTGCAGTTCATCGGGCCGGGCGGGGCCGCGGCTCCGCGGAACCTGACCTTCAACAATGTCAGCTTCCAGTCGCTTCCGGTCGGCGCTGGCAACCTCTATGTGACTCTGATTTCCAGCAACGGCTTCGGGCTGAACCTGACCATGCAGGGCTCCAACCAGGGCCGGCAGGGTGGCGGAAACGGCCTGACGCTAAGCAGCCCACCCAACGAGACCACCGTAGGCGGGGCCACGATTTTCTGGCCGTAGCACCCGTGAAACATTGAGACGGCTCCGCACGGCTTGACACAGAGGGTCCGCCTACCCCAATTGCATCAGCTTTTCTCCCCAACAAAGCGGAATTCAGCTGCATGAACGACCAGTGAAGGCCGATGCGCTTCATCGCGCGTTGATCGAGCACGCGCCAAGCCTGTTCGCCCTCCTCGATACCGAGCTCGTAGTCCGCTACGTCAACCCGGCACTCAGCCGCCTCCTGGGCTACGAACCCAGTCACGTGGCCGGCAAGGGCATCGATCGCCTGCTTCATCCCGACGACAAGGCCACGTTCCAGGATCGCATATCGCTGGCACTGGCGGACTCCAAACCGGCGGGGATTTGCCGCTTGCGGGTAAAGGACAGGCAGGAAGCCTGGCTCGAGATGGAGGGGGCCATCGTCATGTTGAAGGGCGGCCCGGCGGCCGGTTCATTGCTTCTCGAATTGCACGATGCCTCGGAGCGACGGCGGATTCAACGCGAGCTACAGGAAAGCGAAGCACGCTTCCGCCTGATGGCGGACCATGCCCCGGTCATGATCTGGCTCGACGGGCCGGACATGAATCTGATTTTCGAGAACCGGACCTCGCTGGACTTCCTCGGCAGATCCCTGGAGGAGGAGAAGGGGTTGGGCTGGCTCGATAGCCTGCACCCGGATGACCGGACGAGCATGCTCGCGGGCTATCGCTCTGCCGCGGAGGCTCGTCAGCCTTATTCGGTCGAGTATCGGGTGAGACGGCATGACGGCGCGTGGCGCCGGGTCCTCGACAAGGGTGTGCCCCGCTGGCTGGAAGACGGCAGCTTCGCCGGCTATGTCGGCTGTCACATCGACGTGACGGAAATTCGCGAGACGACGGAACAGCTGCGCGCTTCCGAGGAGCTCTACCGCGCGTTGGTCGCCGCGCTACAAGAAGGCATCGTGATGCATCAGGCCGATGGCACCATTGTGGCCTGTAACGCCAGCGCCGAGCGGATTCTGGGGGTGGCACCGGGTGAGCTGATCGGCCGGCGCTCTCTCAGCCCGAAAGGAGACGCGCTGGATCAAGACGGAAAGGTCATCCCGGAGGAAGAACAGCCAGCCGTCGTGGCCCTTCGCACGGGGCGGACGTTGTCCGAAGTGGTGATGGCAGTGTACAAGAGCGAGCACGAGATCTGCTGGCTCAGTATCGGCAGTCGGCCTCTCATCAACCCGGGAGAGGACCGGCCCTACGCCGCGGTGACCTCCTTCACTGATATCACCGACCGGCTCGCAGCCGAATGCGAGCTGCGGCAGAGTGAGGAGCGATATCGGGCGTTCGTGGAACATGCCAGTGAAGGAGTCTGGCGCGCGGAATTCACCGAACCGATTCCTCTGGGCCTTCCGGTGGAAACGACCGTGCGCCTGATGATCGAGCGGGCGTATATAGCGGAGTGCAATAGCGCGTTCGCGCGCATGTACGGATACGAGCAGCCCGATGAGATGATCGGCATCCGGGTGACGGAAGTGCAGCCGCCCGATGATCCTCGCACCATCGAATATCTGACCGCATGCGTTGAGAGCGGATTTCGGGCGATGGAGATGGAGTCGACCGAGAAAGACCGCGATGGCCGAACCAGATATTTCATCAACAACTGGGTCGGCATCATTGAGGATGGAAAGCTGGTGCGGACCTGGGGCACCCAGCGGGATATCACCGACCGCAAGGTGCTCGAGGAGCAGTTTCGCCAGGCGCGCAAAATGGAAACCGCCGGCCGTCTCGCAGGCGGGATTGCCCATGACTTCAACAACCTGCTGACCGCGATCCTCGGAATGAGCGATCTGCTCCTGGGCGACCTGCCACAGGGAGATCCTCACCGGTCGGATGTCGAGGAGATCAAGCGCGCAGCAAGCCGCGCAGCCTCACTCACTCGACAACTTCTCGCCTTCAGCCGGCGGCAGGTGCTCCAGCCCAAGATCCTCGACCTCAATACGGTGGTCCGCGCAACCGAGAACATGTTGCGCCGGGTCATCGGCGAGGACATCAACCTGATCACCGATCTGGCCAAAGACCTTGGCTTGGTCAAGGCCGACCCCGGTCAGCTGGATCAGGTAATCCTCAACCTCGCCGTCAACTCGCGGGACGCCATGCCGCGGGGCGGAAATCTTGCCATTGCGACCCGGAATGCCCGGATCGAGACCAGCACGGTCGGAGTGGAGTCAATCATGCCACCCGGCCGGTACATCGTTCTCTCGGTAAGCGATACCGGCACCGGCATGTCACCCGAGATCCAGCGCCACCTGTTCGAGCCGTTTTATACCACAAAGGAGCCGGGCAAGGGAACCGGCCTGGGCCTGGCGACGGTCTATGGCATCGTGAAGCAAAGCGGGGGATACATCTTCGCGGACACCGAACCAGGCCGCGGGAGCACATTCCGGATCTACCTGCCGCGCGCGCAGGGAAAGGTTGAAGAGCCGGATACGCTCCAGATTCACGTTCCTGACACCGTCGCCGCGGGAACCATTCTGCTTGTGGAAGACGAAGAAGCTGTGCGCAAGCTGGCCCGTCGCGTACTGGAGGGCAGCGGTTACAAGGTCCTGGAAGCGCGAGACGGGAAAGCGGCGCTGAGCGCGGTTGCCGCGCATCCGGGACCCCTCGACCTGGTACTCACCGACGTGGTGATGCCGGGGATGAGCGGTCAGGAGCTTTCAGCGCGTCTGGTAGCCCAGCGGCCGGGACTCAACGTGCTCTACGTCTCCGGCTATACCGATGACGCCATTCTCCAGCATGGCAGGCTGCTTCCCAATACCGCATTTCTTCAGAAACCGTTTTCCCCCGCCACCCTGGTCAGCAAGGTACAGGAGGTGCTGGGCCGCTGATCCCGAATGACGGAACCGGACTCGCTGAGTCTCTCCGTCGTCCTCGTTGTCGTTCGATCCAAAGTATCCGTCCGCCTCGTCCAACAGATCATCGTCGGTAAGGACCCCGGTCAGGATTTCCTCGGCATACCCGGGGTCAATCAGCACGTAGCCAAAGGGATAATCGAGCCCCGAAACCATGATGATCCGGCGAGGGGCGCCCTCGGCTTCTACCACGATGGTGTCGGCGTTGGTCGTGACGACAGGAATGCCCTGATCCTTGAACCAGGGAGCGGCGGCAGCAGTGTAGTAGCGGAAATCGTCCAGCATATCGGCCCCGTCGGCCGAGCCCAGGGTGTCCGAAGCAGGGAGCCAGAAGACCACCAGGGTCGCCTTCCGAACCACGACAGGGGATTGATGCTCGCTCCCGAGCCCGCGGAGATCTACGCTCCCCCGGAGATCTACGCTCCCCCGGTGCTCCCCTCTCCCGCAGGCAGCCAGAATCAGGGCCAGCAAGCCGTTCCAGTGCAATCGCATGCGCCAATAATGGCCCCACCCGGGGTTCCAGGGGAGAGCCGCCGGGAGCCGAACCGGATCTTGACTGATACGACCGTATGAATTAGATCATACGCCCGTATGAATAACGACTCCACGCCAAAACGCCTCCTCACCGCCGCCCGCCGGGTCTTCGCCGAGCGGGGATACGAGGGCGGCTCGCTCCGGCTGATTACCGCGCGCGCCAAGGCTAACCTTGGCGCCGTCACCTATCACTTCGGTTCAAAGGAACGGCTGTACTACGCCGTCCTGAGCGAGTTCACGGTCCCCCTCGGACAAACGGTTGTCGAGCGGGCTTCCGCTCCCGAACCGGCGACGAAACGAATCGCGGCAGTGATTGAAGCGTATTACGACCAGTTCGCCCGGTTCCCCGACTTCCCCGCCCTGGTGATTCACGAGCTTGCCTTGGGTCGGAGGCTCCCTCCACCGATCAAGGACACCCTCGACCGGGTGCAACCCGCGCTCTTCAAGCTGATTCAGGATGGACAGGCCGAAGGGAGTGTTCGCGCCGGGCCCCCGGTCCCCATCATCATGAGCATGCTTTCTCAGCCGTTTTACTTCGCCATGGTCCGTCGCCTGGTGGGCCAGGTCGTAGGGCCCGAATTCGAGAAGCCAGAGTTTCGGGCCATGTTGATTCAGCACGCCATCGACTTCGTGCGGCGGGGGCTGGCACCCGAAGCGAGGGAGGTAGCATGAGGCGCAAGATCGTCCCTGTCGTGATTCTCCTGATCCTGGCGACCGCCGCGTATTGGTACTACTCCCGGCGCCATCACCCGGCCGAGGGCGCCATCGAGGCATCCGGGACCGTGGAAGCAACCGAAGCGGTTCTCGGGTTCGCCACCGGGGGGCGTATCACCGAGGTACTGGCTCGGGAGGGCGATCGCGTCACCGCCGGCCAGGTGCTCGCGCGTCTCGACACCCTCGTAACTACAGCGCGACTCGTCCAAGCCCGAGCCCAGGTCGATGCCGCGAAGGCTTCGCTGCTGGAAATGGAGCACGGAACCCGGATTGAAGAGCTCGATCAAGCGCGTGCGGAGCTGGAGAGTGCCGAGCACACCCTGACCGATGCCCAGACGGAGTTGCAGCGGACCAAGGGGCTGGCCGCAAGCAAAGTGGTTTCCCAGCAGCAGCTGGATCGGGCGCAGGTGACCTACGACGTGTCCAAGGCCCGTCGTGATCAGGCGAGTGCTCAGCTCCGGATGCTGGAGGCAGGCCCTCGGGTCGAAAAGATCGCAGCGCAGAGAGCGCAAGTCGCGATGGCCGAGGCCCAGGTGAAGACCCTCGAGGCCACGCTTAGCGACGAGATTATCAAGGCACCATTCGACGCGATCGTCACCACGAGGCACCATGAGCCCGGAGAGGCTGTGTCGGCCAACGCACCGGTCCTCTCGCTCATGAATCCGGGGGACCGCTGGGTCCGCATCTACATCCCTGAGCCCAGGATCGGGGCCGTGCGGTTGAGTTCTCCCGCGACGATCCGGACCGATACCTACCCGGACAAGCGTTACAAGGGTGAGATCTACTGGGTGGCAGACGAGGCCGAGTTCACTCCGCGGAATGTTCAGACCACCGAGGAGCGGGTGAAGCTGGTCTATGCGGCGAAGGTTCGGGTCCTGGCCGACTCGGCGCTCGAGCTGAAGCCGGGCATGCCTGCCGACGTTTACCTGCAATAACGCGAAGGGAGTCTCCGGTGGGCACGCTGGTCGAGGCCATCGGCCTGAGCCGTCGCTTCGGCGCCACCGAAGCGGTGCGCGAATTGAGCTTCTCGGTCGAGGCCGGCGCCCTCTTCGGGATCGTGGGACCCGACGGTGCGGGCAAGACGACGACGCTGCGGATGCTGGCCGGGGTCCTTCGGCCGAGCGGTGGCGATGCGGTAGTAGACGGGGTGAGTGTGGTGAAGGATCCGGAGGGGATCAAGCACCACACCGCCTACATGCCGCAGCGCTTTGGTCTCTACACCGATCTCACGATTGAGGAAAACATCGCATTCTACGCGGATCTCTATCGAGTTCCGCAAGCCGACCGTCCCGCCCGACTCGAACGGCTCTATCAGTTCTCCCGCCTGGGTCAGTTCAAGACCCGACTGGCTGGCCAGCTGTCGGGCGGTATGAAGCAAAAACTTGGCCTCTGCTGCGCGCTGATCCATCAGCCAAGGCTGCTGCTTCTCGACGAGCCCACCTTCGGAGTCGACCCCATATCCCGTCGCGATCTCTGGCTGATTCTCCACCAGATGGTCGCAGAGGGGGTCACCGCGATTGTCTCCACTGCATATCTGGACGAGGCGGAGCGCTGTGATCAGGTGGTGCTGCTTGACGGCGGGAGAGCGATAGCGCTCGACACCCCTGAGGCCCTTCAGGCCGGCCTGCCGGGACAGATGCTGGAAGTGCGTTGTCAAAATCCTCGGGAGGCAGCCCGTGTACTCACGGGCCAGCCGACGGTGGCCAGGGTCTCGGCCTTTGGCGACACGCTGCACGTCCGAGTCGACTCCTACGAGCGCGACTGGCCACCCCTGGCCGTTGCGCTTGCCTCCGCCGGCGAGCCGGTGCTCGCGGTTCGGCAGATCATCCCCTCGCTCGAAGACGTCTTCATCGAACGAACCACGGGGACCGGCTGATGACCGCGGCAATCGAGGCCATCCAGCTAACGCGCCGCTTCGGAGACTTCACCGCAGTTAACGCTTTGTCGATCTCGGTGGAGACCGGAGAAATCTTCGGCCTCCTGGGGCCCAACGGTGCCGGGAAGACCACCGCGATCAAGATGCTCACCGGTCTGATGCAGCCCAGCGAAGGCACGGCACGCATCGCCGGATTCGACGTCGAGCGGGAACCCGAACAAGTGAAGAGGCGCCTGGGCTACATGTCCCAGCTCTTCTCACTGTATCCGGACCTCACCGTCGATGAGAACATCGTCTTCTTCGCAGGCCTGTATGGAGTAACCGGTGCGCGGCTGGAGAAACGCCGGGCATGGGTCTTGGCAATGGCCGGACTGGATCGCCAACGGGGCACCATGACCAGCGCGCTACCCCTTGGCTGGAAACAGCGGCTGGCTCTGGGTTGTGCCGTGCTGCACGAGCCTCCGGTGCTGTTTCTCGACGAGCCAACGTCCGGAGTAGACCCGCTCTCTCGCCGCCGGTTCTGGGACCTGATTCAGGCGCTCGCCGAATCGGGAACCACGGTGCTCGTCAGCACCCACTACCTGGAAGAAGCAGAGTATTGCCACCGTGTGGCGCTGATGAACCGGGGCCGTCTCGTCGCCCTGGACCGCCCGGCCCAGCTGCGCGGCGAGGCCAAGGACCCGCTGTTCGAGCTGGAGACTCCCAACCCGCTTCGGGCAGTCGAGATGCTGACCGGCGACCCAGGGGTGGTGGACGCCGTGCTGTTCGGCCGAAACGTCCACCTCACTCTTCGTGACGCGAAGGACGCAGACCGGCGCATTCGGGAGCTCCTGGGCGCGAGCGGAGTAGCGGTGACTTCCCTGGAGCCGGTCGCGCCGTCTCTGGAGGATGCGGTCGTCAGTCTGATTCGTCGTACCGGGGGTGCGGCTGATGACTAAGCGGATTTTCGCCGTCGCGCGGAAAGAGCTGATTCAGCTTCGGCGCGATCCTCGGAGCCTTACACTGGCATTCGGTCTCCCGGTGCTCCTGGTGCTGCTCTTCGGCTATGCCGTGAGCTTCGACGTCAAAGACATCAGGCTCGCGATTCTGGACGAGGACAGAACCAGCACCAGCCGGGAGCTGATCGACACCTTCAGGGAAACCAAGGTCTTCCGCGACCTGGGCGCGATTTCCCGCCGAGCGGATGCGGACCGCCTGCTGACCCGAGGAAAAGCACAGATCGTCATCATCATCTCCCAAGGCTTCGCGGCCGATGCGGCCGCGCATCGGGGAGGCCGGATTCAGGCGCTGGTAGACGGCGCCGACGCCAATACGGCATCGATCTCGGTTTCCTACGCGGAGGCGACGGTTGCCACGTGGAGCCAGCGGCAAGCAGCGAAGGGAGCGCCCCAGCAGGGCGGGGTTCGAGCGGAGATCCGCGCCTGGTACAACGAGACGCTCGACAGTCGGCTCGCGATCGTTCCGGGATTGATCGCAGTGATCATGATGGTCATCGCGGCCATGCTCACGTCGCTCACTATCGCGAGAGAGTGGGAGCGGGGCACGATGGAGCAGTTGGCCTCTACGCCAGTTGACCCGCTCGAGGTGATCGGCGGCAAGCTGCTTCCTTATCTCGCCATTGGGCTCATCGATATGGCGGTGACCGTTCTCCTCGGCATCTTCGTGTTCCAGGTGCCGTTTCACGGAAGCCTTCTCCTGCTCTTCGTGACCTCGGTGCTTTTCCTCCTGGGAGGACTGGGACTGGGCATTTTCGTCAGCGCCCTGGTCAAGTCGCAGCTGGTGGCGACCCAGATGAGCATGCTCATCACCTTCCTCCCCGGCTTCCTGCTCTCTGGCTTCGCGTTCGACATCGACAACATGCCGGTGTTCCTTCAGGGAGTGAGCCTGCTGGTTCCGGCCCGCTATTTCATTGTGGTGACGAGAGGAATCTTCCTCAAGGGAGTGGGCCTCGAGGTCCTGTGGCCGCCGATTCTGGCACTTACCCTCTTCGCGCTTGCAGGTCTCACCCTCGCGGTGCGGACTTTCCACAAGGAGTTGGAGCCGTGAGCCCGGGACGTCTCCGCGAGCTGATTCGCAAGGAGATGAAACAGATGCTGCGGGACCCCAAGATGAAGCGGATCATCTTCGCGGCCCCGGTTATCCAGCTCCTGGTATTCGGCTACGCGGTCAACACCGACGTACGGAACGCGCCGACCATCCTCGTGGATCAGGACAACACTCCGACTTCGCGGGCCCTCGCCGACGCCCTGAGCGCCTCCGGGAATTTCAAGATCACTCAGCGCTCGAGCCGGAGTGGGGACATCGATCGGGCACTGGATGGCGGGTCCGCCCTTGCCGGGGTGCTGGTGTCGCCGGGCTTCGAGCGCGACCTCCGGGCGGGACGCAACCCAGCCGTTCAGGTGCTGGTTGACGGGAGCCGGTCCAATTCGGCGAACCTGGTCCGTGGCTACGCCCTGCGGATCATTCAGCGGTTCGGCACCGCACAATCGGGGCAGGCTCCGGTCATGATCGCCGACTTCCGGCCGCAGGTCTGGTACAATCCCGATCTCCAGAGCAAGGTCTACAACGTCCCCGCCGTCGCCGGCGTCATCATCCTGCTCATGTGCCTCCTGCTCACGGCGCTCGCGGTCGTGCGCGAACGCGAACTGGGCACTCTTGAGCAGCTCATGGTAAGCCCGATGCAGCCGTCGGAGCTGATCCTGGGGAAGACGATTCCGGTGGCCATGGTGGGGTTGATCGACCTGGTGCTGGTGACGACGGTCGCGCTGTTCTGGTTCAGAATCCCCTTCCGGGGAAGCTTCCTGCTGCTCTTCGCCGCGAGCCTGCTTTACATCCTGGCCGCGCTCGGAGCTGGACTGCTCATTTCCTCGATCTCCCGCACCCAGCAGGAAGCGTTCATGACGATGTTCCTGTTCTTCTTCCCAGCGATGCTGCTTTCGGGATTCATGTTTCCCATCTCCAGCATGCCGGCCGCGATCCAGCTTATCACGCTCATCAATCCAATCCGGTATTTCCTGGAGATTCTGCGAGGTTTGTTCCTCAAGGGTGCCGGCCTCGATGTCCTGTTTCCCAAGCTCGCGGTGCTGGCCGTGATGGCCACGGTGCTGCTGCTGCTGGCGTCGATAGGACTGCGGAAGAAGATCGGGTGAGCAGGAAGAGGTGAAAGGACTGTGGACTGAGGACTGAGGAAAGGCGCATATTCCAAAGAGTGAGGTAGATTCAATCACTCAGTCTTCAGTCCTCACTCCTTTCCACTCCTGACTGATCCGGAGCCCCGCATGACCACCAGCACCTCCTCCGCCGTCTGGGAAGGCGGCCTCAAGACCGGCAAAGGAAGTTTCAGCGCCGGATCAGGGGCCTTCCAGGGCGCTTACTCCTTTTCCACTCGATTCGAAGGAGCCAAAGGGACAAACCCCGAGGAGTTGATCGCGGCAGCCCACGCGGCCTGCCTCAGCATGGCCCTGGCTGCCGGATTGGAGAAGGCCGGCACTCCTGCCAAGAAGATCAGCACAACTGCTTCCTGCACCGTCGAGATCGGGGGCGGAGGCATCAAGATCACCCGCATGAAGCTCGTGGTGCGAGGCGAGGTACCGGGCATCGAGCAGGCGCAGTTCAGCCGCGCTGCTGAGGACGCCAAGAACGGTTGCCCGGTCTCTGGTGCTATGAAAGGAAACGTCGCCTTCGATCTGGACGCCCTCCTCATGGAATAAGGTCCCTCGGTCCGCTTCAGGGCCGGCAATTTGCCACCTCCGAGATTTGGTTGCCCGGGTGAGAATTCTTCCCACCCGGGCGCGTCACAAGTGAGAAGGGGGCCAGTTTGGCCGCTCTCCCATTCTTTGACGCGAGGCTACCGTGGCGCTCTCCAACTTGGACTCTGTCATAGGCTTGCTGGCCTTGGCCGCCGCGATGCCGCAGGCCGCCAACGCCCAGATCTCTTCGGGGCCGGCAGGCTCCGGAGGGGGAGGCTCCACGGGGTGGAACATCAGCTACAAGGTCCCTCCGCAATGGCAGGTAACTCAGAGGCTGGGCCGACTCGAAATGCTGGCCTCGAACACGGCCGCTGGTGCGATCTTCGTGGCACCGGGTCTCTACCGCTCCTTTGATGAATCGATGGCTGACCTGTCGGCCTTCTACCAGTCAATGAATCTCCAGGCATACCCGGTGGAGCAGCCCACCCAGACCAGGATCGCTGGCATGCAGGCGATGACCGCGACCTATGCCTCCCAGGATCAGTCGGGTCGCACCGTTCAGGGACGCTTCATCGCTCTCCTCACACCGCACGGGACGGGCTTCAACATGCTGGCGATGACGACCCCTGAGCGGATGTCTGGGCTTCGCGGCGTGCTCGAACAGGTGGCGGCAAGTGTCAAGGCAGGGCCACCCGAGGTCAATCAGCAGGCGATGGCCGCGTTGGCGGGTACCTGGATCCTCTACGCGGGAAACTATGAAGGGGGAACCAGAGTCGGCGGCACCACCTCGCACAGTCATGAGGAGACGGTGGTGTTCGACGGACGGGGCAACTTCCAGTACCAATCCACCTCGACCGTAATGGTTGTGACCCCCGGGTACACCGGCGGCGGCGACGGAGCCAGCCAGACCAGCGATGCGGGCAGCTACACCGTGATCGGGAATACGCTGGTCTTCAAGAGTTCGAAGGGCCAGATCGCCGTGGACTTTCAGCTGCAGGGTGGACAACTGGTGGCGGGAGGCAAGACATACCTGCGCCAATGACCTGGGAGAACACCTGACCGGCGAGCAGTAGCTGACGGGGGATGCCTTGTCCCCGACCCCACCACGCGGTATCTCATCCGCATGCTTGTCATCCTGTTCCTTCTCAGCGGACTGACCGGCCCCCAAGCCGGCCAGGGGGAATCGCCTCGCGAGATAGCGAGAGTGGCGCAGCGTGCTTTCGAGCATGACAGCGCCGACCCGGTCGCTTCCGGTTGGGCCGTACGGCTATCGCGCGACTCCTCGGATCGGGCGGCGGCACTTGGCCTGGCGACGCTCGCGGCGCTGCGCCACGACTCACTCGAGGCGCACGCGGCGTATCAACGACTGATCACCACCCTTCCTTCCAGCGACCCCTACCGGATTCAGGCATTGATCGGGCTGGGGATGGTCGAGCTCTGGAATGTCCCGTTCGATACTTCGGCTGCCCGATTCGCCGAGGTGGCCGATCTCGCCGCACAAACCGGCGACCGCTCCGCACAGGCGACGGCCCTCGGATTCCTCGGCTTCCTGCAATCCCGTCTCACGGGAATGACCGCCGGACTCGCGATCATGGACTCCGCGGAGCGTGTCACGCCGCCCGGGAATGATGAAGTGCTTGCCCTCGTCGCCTGCACCAAGGCGCCGATCATGAGTTTCGCCGGCCAGGGCGATCCGGAGCACGAAGCGAGGCTTGGACTCGCGGCCTCGCACCGCAGCGGCTCGCTGAGGATGATCGGGCACTGCTATCACGCGCTGGCCAATGTGCTCATCAACACCGAGATGGGACCCGAGACGGCGGACGCCAATCTGGACAGCGCGATCACGGCCCTCCGTGCAGCCCACGATGGCGCAATGCTATCGCTCGCACTTTTCACCCGCGGGTACAATGCTTCGGCCGTTTTCGATTTCGGCGGAGCTCGGCACTGGCTGTCCGAAGCGGTGGTTGCAGGCGACAGCGTTGGCTGCCGGTTCGCAATCGCCTGGGCAAAGCGGTTTCTCTCCCTGGTGAGCTGGCAGTTTGGCGACAAACGCTCGTCCGTCGAAGACTTCCTGATTGCCAAACGGCTTTTCACGATGTTGAACGACCGGTTCGCCCTGGGGAACATCGCGGCAGCCGAGGGCAGTGTCGCGCTCGAAACGGGGCGGCTGGATGAGGCCGAGACCATCTTCCGCCGTGGGCTCGCCAACGCGGAGCGCAGCGGGTCGGCGGAAGGAGTGCTCTTTGCCCATCACCGTCTCGCCGCCGTGAAGGCTTTTCGCGGAGACTGGGCAGGGGCACGAGCGGAATTACTGACGGCGGTCGAATACGGAGACTCGCACGGCCACGCCGGTTGGAGCAGCGGACTCCAGTACCCCCTCGGTCTTGCTGCGCTGAGGATGCATGATCTCCCCGCGGCGGAGCGCTATTTGAAAGGGGCACTCTCGACCAGCGGACCCGATCAATACCTGGATCAATACGCCATCAAGACCCGGCTCGCCGAGGTGTACGTTCGCAAGGGCGACTTCGTCCGCGCACTGGATGAGGCGACGACCGCGTCGGATCGCATCGACGCACTTCGGGCCGGACTGAGCGACCGGGACCTCCGACTGTTGGTCTTTCAGGCCAGATCGCTATGGGACGAGCCCGATGCGGGACTGGCGACGATAGTGGCCGAGCTGGTCGGTGCAGGTTACGTGCGGGAGGCGTTTCGTCTCGCCGAGCGAAGACGAGCCCGCACCCTGACCGACCACATGGTGCAGACCATGGCGCTCTCGGATTCAGCCGGTGGTGGGCCCCGCGCGGAGGCTACCGCGGATCCGGTCGAGCTCACGGGCACCGCGATTGATTCTCAGACCGCACTGCTGGAATACCTCGCAGGACCTCGCGGGCAGCGTACCACGCTTTTTGTGGCGACTCCGCTCCGACTGGCCGGCTACGTCCTGCCGCCGCTCGATTCCCTGGGTCCGGACATCGAGCGCTTCACTGCTCTGCTCAGCTCCGGCGACGACGGCAGCAAGCTCGGCAGCAGACTCCGCGTCGCCTTGCTCGATTCCGCTCTGGCCGGACTTCCAGCCAAGATCCACAGGTTCGTCCTGGTCCCCGATGGTCCCCTGCACCGGCTGCCGTTCGACGCGTTGATCCTGTCCACCAACGAACCGGTGGTAACCCGTTATGCCATCACGGTGGCGCCCTCCGCTGCAGTGGCGGCCAGGCTGCACACACGTCCCTCGAGCACGCTCCCCCCTCGCGTGCTAGCCATCGCGGATCCTCGATTCGCTACGGAGACGAATGGAGATGAGGAGACCAGCATCTATCGTGCGGCGTTCACCGCGACCGGCGGGTTGCCCCGGCTTGGTGGTTCTGCCGATGAGGCCAGAGCCGTCAGCCGCTATGGCCGGCGCGCGGTTCTCCGGCTTCGGGACGAGGCGAGTGAGGCGTTCCTCAAGCAGGCTCCGCTCGACAGCTTCCGCATCATTCATCTCGCGACCCATGCCATCGTCGATGAAGGCACGCTCAGCCGGACCGCGTTGGCCCTGGCGCCCGGACAGGACGAGGATGGCTTCGTCGGACCTGCGGATCTCGCAAACCTGCGACTGGCCGCGGATGTCGTGGTCCTTTCCGCTTGCCGCACTGCGGGGGGATGGGTCGTAGGAGGGGAAGGCATCCAGGGGCTGACCGCCCCGCTGCTCCAGGCGGGCGCCCGGTCGGTTCTCGCCACGCTCTGGCCGATCCAGGATCGCTCGCGAAACACCCTGATCGAACCATTCTACCGAGGCCTCGCAGACGGTCTTCCCGCGACCGACGCGCTGCAGCGCGCGAAACTGGAGGCGAGGCGGAACGGCGCCCCTCCAGCGGTATGGGCTTCCTTCACGTTGATCGGTGATCCACTCGCGCGAGTACCCCTGGAGCGGCCGACCAGCCGGAGTGGCGCGTCCATGGTTGGGATGCTGATGGGATTGGTTCTGGTCGCGCTGATTTCGCGCCGGAGGTTCAGGGCGCTGCGACCTTGAAGCGCTGCAAAGTCGAACGGATGTGCTCTCCGTTGGCGAATTCGGCGACGATGGCCCAGCGATAGTCGGCGCCTGACTGAAGCGGGGTGTCGGACGGCATGGTCGCTGTCGTATCGGTGCCCGCGTGCTGCCAGACGAGATCACCCGAAGGGGTGAGTACCTCGATCCGATACTGCAAAACATTCGCGACCGGATGCCACACGAAGGATGCTGGAGGAACCACTTTGGCGTCCGGTGCCGGTGTCTCCATCGCGATCGGCGCCCCATCTCCCCTCAGGACGGACTCATCACGCGGCGAGCTGAGTCTCCAGACCAGCCCGGCTCCGAGAAGCAGCGTCAGGGCAGCTGCCAGGGCGGTCGCCCAAGGAAAGGGACGCGGCGGCTTTGCCTTGGCCACCGAACGCAGCAGTTCGAATTCAGGGAGGCAGTACGGACACCCCATGATATGGTCGACCCGGCGGAGGCGCTCCTCCTCGGAGATTTCCGGCTGCAACAGCTCCTGCATCGCCTCCGGTGTGAGGCAGGAGGTCCGATCGGCCTCTCCAGAGCCTCGTATGGCCAGCAGGCGGTCATAGCTTTCCCGCATGCGCTCCTCCCTCATGAGTCCACCTCGGGGCCGATTCCCATACTGGTGAGCCGTTCCCGCAGGTCTGCCAATCCCCGATAAAGCAGGTTCCTGGTCTTGGCCTCGGTCCAGCCCAGCAAATCGGCGATTTCCTCGCGTCCGTACCCCGCCAGGTACATCCGGACAACCGAGCGCCGGGAATCGGGGAGGCTTCCTACGGCCTCACCGATTCGCTCGGCCAGTTCGGCCCCATCCATGAGGGCCTCGGGTGAGGGCGCTTCTCCCAGGATCGCCTCTCCGGTGACCCGGCTGACCCGAACCGGAGTCTCCCGCCGCGCCCGCCGTCGTCGAAGGAGGTCCAAGGCTGCAGACGCGGCCGTGCGATATATATAGGACGCAGGGGCTGCCTCGATTTTCTCGCCGTTCTGCAACGCCTTCCAGAGTCGCACTCGGACCTCCTGCACCAGATCGTCGACGTCCTTTCCCGCGAGGCCATGCCGAAGCCCCACTCTGCGCACCCGGTCGGCGAACCGGTTGAGCACGGTTTCGAGGGCCCGGGACTCCGGATCTGTGGGGAAGGTCACAAACCTGAAGGTACGCCGACCGCATGGCCGCGCAACGTGGATTGAGAGTGAGAATAGGGAGGCGGCGGCGGCGTTGCTCGAATGAGGGGTGCAATGAGGCACCCTCTAACCGCACCAGGAGGAAGTATGTCAGCGTCTCGCGTCAACGCCCGTCGACTGTTCGCCCTGAGCACCATCCTGCTCGGCATGTTGCTGGCTGGTAGTGCCTGCACCAACGACCCGAACGGAGAAACGGGAGGCTGCTCTTACAACGGCACCTCGCACGCCTGCGAGTAGGCCGATTGACGAAGAGGGCGCACGACATCGGTGCGCCCTCGGCCATTCAGGGCTGGTATCGTATGGCGAAAATGCTGTCCCAGGTCGTTAGTGCTGCCTTGGGTGCCAGAACCGTATCAACCAGGCCCAGGTAGGCGAATGGGATGAGACCAGTGCTGGTCGGCGGTGGAAAGGCGCTGAGCGCGAGATCGGTAAAGGTGATCTGCAGAACCCCGGCGGCACCCGCCTTGTCCAGCAACTCCGCCTGTCGCGCGATGTAGCGGGCTTGCTCCCCTGGAGAACTCGTGATCAGTGCCGAGACATCTCGTGATGGCCATCCGCCCTCCAGAACGACCTCTGGTAGTGGATTTCCACTTACCAGGCGGCTGTAATAATCGTCGGGGACGTCGTTCGGGTCGGTGTACCCACCGAGGTAGGGATAGGACGAGAGGCCAAGCGCATCGAGAAATGGAAAGTCGGTGCGATCCTGCGCAATGCCAACGTACGGTCCTCCCTGCAGTTTCCCCCAGGCGACTTCAACCTGCACGCTGACCATGAGCTTCGCAGTCGTAGCATCGGCGCGGCGCTCAGTGGCCGCGTCATTCGTCATGGTCACAACGGCAGAATAAAGCGACGCCGGCGCGATCGCCCGCACCAAATTGGTTTCCGCTGCCAAGCTCAGGTATTCCGGCCGGAGAATCGTGTCCACAGCAGCAACATATTCGTGGTAGACCTGCTGGATCGCGGGATCGGTAATGCTCTTACCCAACGCAACCAGCTCTGGATCTTCGGCCGAACGATCGAGCCCATTGGTAACGTCGAGAGCCACGACGATTATGCGCCCGCCGCCCCGGTAGTACTGCACCAGAGGCAGGCGAACCGTCCGGACTTCATCGGGCGCCGAGGTGCCGCCAAGAAGTGTATTCCAGGGAATCGAGAGCTGGATCAGACCGGCGTCGGAACGCGCCGCGGACATTTGCAAGGTGGGGAGCTGCAGCGCCGGATCGTTGCTGGGAGGAATCGCAGAAAACCCCATGAAGAAAGAGCGGGCCTTCTGGTCCGGCTCATCCTTGTTGCAGGAGGAGACCAAGGCCAGAAGAGCAATTACGAGGGCAACCGCGAGGGCTCTCTGACGCAATCAGGTCCCTTTGTTGAGAACCGTTTCCAGCGTCGGCCAGACGTTAGTCGCGATGATACGATGCCCCGCAGGCGTCGGATGGACTCCATCTTCCTGATTGAGCGAGTCCACCCCGGCGACGCCTGCCAGCAGGAATGGTACCAGCGGAATGTGATTAGCCTGTGCCACGGCGGGATAGATGTCGTGAAACGCCTTGGTGTACTGCGCGCCGAGATTGGGAAGCGCTTCCATGCCGAGCAGAATGATCCGGGTATCGGGATTTTGCCCGTGGACCCGGTTGATGATCGCCTGAATATTGGCTTTCAGCGAGTCGAGGTCCTGTCCTCTCAGCCCGTCATTCGCGCCGGTCTCGATCAGCAGGACGGCGGGCTTTTCCCGCATGACCCAATCGATCCGTTGCAGTGCTCCCGCCGAGCTTTCTCCGCTCACGCCGGCATTGACTACGCGATAGTGCAAGCCCAGGGAGTCGATTTTCTGCTGAATCAGGGCGGGATAGGCCTGATCCAGCTCCACGCCGCGTCCGGCGGTCAGGCTGGTGCCAAGGAACAGAATGACGGGCAGGTCGGACGGGGCGGGCGAGGGGGGCGACGCATCGTTTGCGGCGCGCTCGGTGCTCGAGGGACGATCCGAGCCACCACAACCAGCTAGCGGAAGGGCCGCCAACCCCAACAGCCATGAAAGCCGGATGCTTCTAGATTTGAGCATCGAGTTCCGAGTTTCCGAGTTTCGTTCCGTATCCCGTTTCCTGTTTCCCTTTTCCCCGTTCCGCTTTCTCGATGATTCGAGCCGAATCGCTGACCAAGAGTTTCCTCTCGGGCGGGCGCCCGCTCGTAGTAGTAAAGAATATCAGCTTCCAGATCGAGCCGAAGGCATTTGTTGCCATCGTCGGACCTTCCGGTAGCGGAAAGACGACGCTCCTCGGTCTCCTCGCGGGACTCGACCGTCCGACCGAGGGTCGCGTAGTCCTGGACGGTCAGGATCTCAACACCCTGGACGAAGATGGACGGGCTCGGTTCCGGAGTGAGCGGGTGGGATTCGTGTTCCAGTCTTTCCATCTGATTCCGACCCTCACCGCTCAGGAAAACGTCCAGGTACCGCTGGAATTGCGGGGGGAAGACGCAGAGCAACGGGCGGCTGAGCTTCTACAACGGGTCGGACTCGGGGGACGGGAACACCATTACCCCTCCCAACTCTCGGGCGGCGAGCAACAGCGAGTGGCGCTGGCCCGGGCCTTCAGCATCCGTCCCCGGATCCTCTTCGCTGACGAACCCACCGGCAATCTCGACGCAGCCACGGGAACCCGGGTCATCTCGATCATGACCGAGCTCAACGAGGAGTCCGGCACCACGATGGTTCTGGTCACCCATGACGCGGACCTCGCAGCCAAGGCCCATCGGGTGATCCGCCTGGCGGACGGAGCGGTGGTGGCCGATTCGGGGAACGGAGTGCAGCAAGCATGACGACCCTGAAGTTCATTCTCAACATGGCCTGGCGCGAGGGACGGGCGGGCGGCCGGCGCCTGCTATTGCTGACCACCGCGATCTCGGCGGGAGTGGCGGCTCTCGTAGCGATCGAATCGTTCAGCGAAAACCTTCGAACCGGCATAGCGGAGCAGTCACGGGCCCTGCTCGGCGCCGATGCCCGCATCGCCTCCCGCATCACTCCCACGCAGGCAACCACCGAAACGGTGGATTCGATCGCCAGGCAGGGAGGGGCCGGGACGGGTGACGTCGCGAGCGTCACCGGCTTCGCCGGGATGGCTTACCTCAAGCGCAGCGGCGCGACCCGGATGGTTCGGGTAACGGCCATAGCCGGCGAGTACCCGCTCTATGGCACGGTGCGCACGACTCCGGCCGATCGATGGAAGGGCCTCACTTCCGATGGGAGGATCGCGCTGGTTGATCCGTCGTTTCTGACCGGACTTCAAGCCTCGATCGGGGACACGCTGTCGCTGGGGGAAGCCTCATTCGTCGTCGCCGGGACGGTGGACAACTTCCCGGGAGATGTTGGCATCGAGAGCGCGTTCGGGCCCCGGGTGTTCATCCCGTCACGATATTTGGCGGAGACATCCCTCCTCAGCTTTGGCGCGCGGGCGGAGTACGAGTGGTACTTGAGGTTCCCGGATTCCACGAGGGTCGAGGCTCTCGCCAAGGCTTGGCGCACCAAGGTCAACCAGCGTCAGCTCTCGCTGAGAACCGCGAGCGACAACGAGGAGAATCTCCGCAGTTCCCTCGACCAACTGGGCCGCTACCTGAGTCTGATCGCGCTTATCGCGTTGCTTCTGGGAGGGATCGGCGTGGGAAGCGCGGTGCAGGTCTTCCTGGGTCAGAAGCGGGAGGCAATTGCCGTCCTTCGCTGTCTCGGAGCGACATCGCTGCAGTTGTTCGCCGTGTACTTGCTCCAGGCGATGATCATGGGTCTGATCGGCAGTGCCGTGGGAGTGGGTCTCGGACTGTTGCTGCAGCTGGTGCTGCCCCACGTCTTCGGCGAGTTCCTGCCGCTCACGGTGCAGATAAGGCCTTCGCCCAGGGCAGTTTTCACCGGACTGCTTATCGGACTCTGGGTCTCAACCATCTTTGCGCTGTTGCCTCTGCTCCGGGTGCGCTCGGTTCCGCCACTCGAGGTACTGAGGCGCCCGTATGAGACTACCCGGCGGGAACGCGCCGAGTTGTGGACCTGGGTTGCGCGGATCACCCTGGTAGTCAGCACAGTGCTTCTCTCGATCTACCAGGTTGGGGAGATCAGAAAGGGACTCTTCTTCGCCGGAGCGATCGGCTTCGCGTTGCTCGTCCTGTGGCTCGCAGCGCTGGCGCTCATCCGCGGGGTCCGGCGTTGGTTCCCCCGCAGGCTGCCCTACGTGTGGCGACAGGGGCTCGCCAATCTCTACCGCCCGGAAAACCAGACAGTGGCCGTCGTCCTGGCACTCGGCTTCGGCGCGTTCCTGCTCGGCGCGCTTGCGCTGGTGCAGCACAACCTGCTCAGGCAGCTCAACCTCGATGCCGGTCCCGGCAAACCCAATCTGGTCTTCTTCGACATCCAGCCCGACCAGCGCGAGGGATTGGCTGACCTGCTCAAGCAGCAAGGACACCCAGCGAGTGCGCCGGTGCCGATCGTTCCGATGCGAATCCGTTCGATCAACGGCCGTCCCGTCGGGCAGATTCTGGCCGATAGCGCACCCAAGAATCGCGAAGGTGAGCCTATCGAGCGGTGGGCACTCCGCCGGGAGTTCCGCTCGACCTATCGCGATTCGATCGTCCACTCGGAGAAAGTTGTCGTGGGACTCTGGTGGAACCCGGGCAGCCAGAAAGGACCGGTCTTTCCCATCTCGTTGGAGACCGGTGTAGCCAGCGATCTCGGAGTCACGGTGCGGGACACGATCGTCTGGGACGTGCAAGGAGTGAGCATCACGACGAGGATCGCCAACCTGCGGGAAGTGAACTGGGCCCGCTTCGAGCCGAATTTCTTCGTGGTCTTCCCTACCGGCGCCCTCGAAGCGGCACCGCAGAGCTACGTCGTTCTCACCCGGGCATCCACGTCGCTCGAATTAGGGGAGATCCAGCGGCAAGTAGTGCAACGCTTCTCGAACATCACCTCGATCGACCTGACGACGATTCAGTCGGCAGTCGAGCGGATCGTCTCCAGCGTGGTGCTCGCGGTGCGCTTCATGGCGCTCTTCAGCCTGGCGACGGGGACTATCGTGCTGATAGGCGCGCTCGCGACCAGCCGCTTCCAGCGGGTGAGGGAAGCGGTGCTCCTCAAGACCCTCGGCGCCGTTCGCCGTCAGGTCCTGCGAATCATGCTGGCCGAGTACGCCGCGCTCGGCGTACTCTCGGCTTTCGTGGCGATGGCCCTGGCATCGGCCGCAGGATGGGCTCTCACCAAGTACGTCTTCGAGGTTCCCTTCTCCGTTCCCTGGGGCGGCTACCTCGCCCTGGGCGTCGGCATGATCGCGCTGACGCTGGTTACGGGGATCTGGAACAGCGTCGAGGTGTTTCGGAGGACGCCGCTGGAGGTGCTGAGGGGGGAGTAGGAATTGAAGATTTCAGATTTGAAGATTGAAGATTTAAGCGCGAGCGTTGGGTCACCGCCCAATCTGCAATCTGCAATCTGCAATCTTCAATCGCTTCTATGTAGACTTCTGCTGCCCCACCCCCCTACAGCCCGAGGATCAGCATGCTGGTCGTACTGACCCTGCTCTTCATTCTGTCCGGCGCGGCCGGCCTGTTCTACGAGTCAGTCTGGTCGCGCTATCTCGGTCTCTTCGTCGGCCACAATGCATACGCCCAGGTGATCGTCCTCGTGATCTTCCTGGGCGGAATGGCGCTGGGAGCCATGCTGGTGGGCCGCTGGACCGAGCGATTGAAGTCGCCGCTCTTCGGGTACGCCATCGTCGAGGGGCTGATCGGGACGGTCGGCCTCGTTTTTCATGATCTCTACGTCGCCGTCACCAACTGGGCCTACCAGTCGGTGTTTCCCCACACCGCCGGGTCCGTCTCGCTCACCATCGCCAAGTGGGCGATCGCCTCGGCCCTGATCCTGCCCCAGTCCGTTCTGCTGGGCATGACTTTCCCGCTCATGACGGCTGGCGCGCTGCGGTGGATTGCCGACCGGCCGGGACGGACCCTCAGCATTCTGTATTTCGCGAACAGCTTCGGCGCGGCGGTGGGTGTGCTGGTCGCGGGATTCTACCTCGTGGAAGTTGCGGGACTGCCGGGAACCATCCTTGCTGCATCAATCCTGAACTTTGTGGTGGCGATAGGCGCCATCGTCGCAACTCGGGCCCATCGGGTGAGGGCTGCAGAGGGAGAAGTCAGCGAACGCCCTCCAATCACGGCAACCGAGGTCAACAGTTCAGGGGTAATCCCGCCGGAACACGCCCGAACCCTCTCCCGGCTTCTGCTGTGGACGGCCTTCGGCACCGCGATCGCGTCATTCATCTATGAGATCGCCTGGATCCGGATGCTGTCGCTGGTGATGAGCAGTGCGACTCACGCCTTCGAGCTCATGCTGTCGGCATTCATTCTCGGCATCGCGATGGGATCGCTCTGGGTCCGCTCCAAGGCGGACCAGTTCTCCGACCCGCTTCGGACCCTGGGCGTCACCCAGTGGGCGATGGGTTTTCTCGCCCTGGCGACGCTCCCGGTCTACGTGATGTCCTTCGGGTGGACCGGCGACCTGCTGCATACTTTCGCGAAGACCGACGCGGGCTACAACGGCTTCACGATTGCCCGCTACGGGATCTGCATGCTGGTCATGATCCCGGCCACCTTTTGCGCCGGCATCACCCTGCCGCTCATCACCCGCACCCTGGTGCTGGGCGGCCTCGGTGAACGCGCGATCGGGACGGTGTACGGGGTCAACACTCTGGGATCGATCATCGGAGTGAGCATCGCCGCCCTGGTGCTCATGCCCATGGTTGGGCTCAAGACACTGCTTTCCTTCGGCGCCCTGGTAGACATGGCAATCGGCGTGATCATCCTCTTCGTAGCGGCCCGATTGAGTGAGGATACCGGAGCCCGGCGTTTCGCGCTCCTCTCGCTCGCAGGGCTGGGGGTGGTCTTCGCGATCGCGGCGCTCACTCCGACGCTGGATCGCCGGCTACTCCTGAGCGGAGTCTATCGCTTTGGCATCGTGCCGCCCCCTGGAAGCAGAGAGATTCTCTACACCCGTGACGGACGAACGGCGACGGTCTCCGCCGAGAAGATCACTTCGACCGGCGACATCTTCATCGCAACCAACGGGAAATCGGACGGACAAGTCAGCGCCTACTGGTACAACTCCTGTACCCCCGATTCGGCACGCCATCCACTCCGAGGCGACATGGCCACGATGGTGCTCGGCCCTCTCATGACAGCCGCGCACGCTCCGAACGCCGAAGAGGGAGCGGTCATTGGGCAGGGCACCGGGATGTCGAGCCATATCCTGCTGGCGAACCCTCATCTCAAGCACCTGGCGACGATCGAGATCGAACCCGAGATGATCAGGGCATCCCGGGCATTCTTGCCGGCCAACCGGCGCGTGTTCGAGGATCCCCGCAGCGAATTCATCATCGACGATGCCAAGTCCTACTTCGCGGCGGCAGGGAAACAGTACGACTTCATCTTCTCCGAGCCCTCCAATCCCTGGGTGAGCGGAGTATCGGGCCTGTTTACCGCAGAGTTCTACGATCGGGTCAAGCAGTATCTCAAGCCGAACGGGATTTTCGCTCAGTGGATTCACCTTTACGATCTGAACGATCGGCTGGTGACCACCGTGCTCGCAGCACTCCACCAGAAGTTTGGGGACTACCAGGTCTTCATGCCGGTAGGATCGGACATGATTGTCGTCGCGACCAACGGGCCCAAATTGCCGGCTCCCGACTGGAGCATCTTCCAGTGGCCCGGCATTCAGCAGGATCTTTGTCATCAGCTGCCGTTCACTCCCGAGGCGATGGAGGCCACCCGGCTCGGCAGCAGAGCCTCGCTGGGTCCCCTGGTACAGGCGGCGCCTCAGGTCAATTCCGACTTCTTCCCTCACCTCGACAACGGCGCCGAACGCACTCGCTATCTGGCGACCCGGGCTATCGGGCTCTGGGGATTGTCCAACGAGCGTCAGGACCTGACGGCGCCCTTCGAAGCCCGGCGGATCGGCCCGGTATCCTTTACTATGGCGCCCGCGCCGGATGTTCCCCGGATGTACAGCCTGGCGCTGGGGGCCGCATTAAAGGATCCGGCCTCCTATGTCACGACCGATACTATTCCCGACGACGACCGGAAGGTGACAGCGCTGGCCCGGGAGCGTGCCTGGCTCGCGACCCTGGCCGCGTCCGAACCGCCGGGCAACTGGCGAGTCTGGGTGCAGTGGATGTCCGACATCGAGCGGGACCGCTACGGCGGTACGACGGGCTATGCCGATCCGGAGTTCTATGGCCAGATCTATCGCTATCTCGATCGTCACAGGGCTCCCTCCGAGGTCCGCGCGGTCATCGATTTCCGCCACGGAGTGAGCGGGTGGGACTTCGCCCAGGCGGTGAAAGCAGCCGGGCCACTCGAGGCCGCGGCGCTGGATCGCAAGAGCTGGCTTCCTCCGGACGAGCTTCGCGATGGTCTGGTCATAGCGCGACTGATGACGGGAGACGTTGTCGGGGCGAGGCGCGCCTTCGAGTCGCTGGCTCCTCTCAGCCGGCGCCCGCCCGGAGATTTTCGCACGGCGCTGCTGGCGGCCTACGTGGAGGCGAAGAGTGGTGAGGGACGCGCAGGGAGTCAGTAACAAGGATGAGGACTGAGTGCACAGATTGAGACCTGGCTTCAACCGACGGTACCACCATGCTGAAGATTGATCTCACGGGGAAACGAGCTTTCGTCGCAGGCGTTGCCGACGACGGCGGGTTCGGCTTTGCGATCGCCAAGGCCATGGCGGAAGCTGGGGCGACGATTTGCCTGGGCACCTGGCCGCCGGCGATGGGGATTTTCATGAACCTGCTCGAGCGAGGGAAGATCGACGAGTCGCTCAAGCTCAATGGAGGCGGAAAGCTCGAATTCGAGCGGATCTATCCACTCGATGCCGCCTACGACACACTGGCCGATGCACCGGCCGAGATCCGAGAGAACAAGCGCTACAAGGAACGGGGTGATTTCAGCATCCAGGGCACCGCCGACGCGCTGGTGAAAGATTTCGGCCCAACGCCAATCGACATCCTGGTGCACAGCCTGGCCAATGGTCCCGAAGTAAAGAAGCCGCTCATCGAGACGAGCCGAGCGGGCTACCTCACGGCGGTGAGCGTCAGCGCGTACAGCATGGTTTCCATGGTGCGGACCTTTGCGCCGCTCATGAAGCCCGGGGGATCGTTCCTGTCGCTGACCTACATGGCAGGTGAGCGAGTCATTCCCGGCTATGGCGGCGGGATGTCCTCGGCCAAGGCTGCGCTCGAGGCTGACACGCGGACTCTGGCTTATGAAGCCGGTCGCCGCCACGGGGTGCGAATCAATGCCATTTCGGCGGGCCCCTGGGCATCGCGAGCAGCCAGCGCCATCGGATTCATCGACATGATGATCGACTACTGCAAGACCAACTCGCCGCTGCCGCGGGAACTCGATGCGAAGGAAGTCGGCGCCACCGCGGCCTTCCTGGCCAGCCCGCTCGCGGGAGCGATCACGGGAACGGTGGTGTACGTGGACAACGGCTATCACTCGATGGGCATGGCCGTGGGGGAGACGGGGAAGAGTTGATGCTCGGTAAGCGGCGGGCAGGGCGGACAAGGCGGGCGAGGCGGGTCATGGCAGGTTGATATCGCCCGCCCTGAACGCCCCGTCCGCCCCAACCGCCACAACGAGGAGCCCAGCCTTACCGCGGAGTTCGAATGGATCGCCTCTTTGCCACTCTCGGTTCGATTTCCGCGCTGATTGCCGTCGCGGCGGGAGCGTTCGGCGCCCACGCGCTCCGCGCCCGCCTCGCGCCGGATCTCCTCGCCGTCTTCGAGACCGGAGCCCGTTACCAGATGTACCACGCGCTTGGCCTCCTCGCCGTCGCATGGATTGCCTCGCGCTCCCCTTCCCCTCTCGCCGCCTGGGCCGGGTGGCTCCTGGTACTCGGGACCGTGCTCTTCTCCGGCAGTCTCTACGCGCTGGCCCTCTCCGGCATCCGGATCTTCGGCGCCATCACGCCGCTGGGAGGACTCGCGTTCATGGCAGGGTGGATTTGTCTCGCTCTGGCCGCGCGCCGCATGTAGGCAATCTCCTCACTTGTAGCCGCGTCACGCCTCGACTGTCGCCACTGCCAAGACCCCCAGCCACGGAGCCGGCATGAGGATCTCCACTGCGACCACCCACATCGAGACCAACTTCCAGCAGAGTCGCCTGCTCCAGTCCCTCATGGCCTGGTACCTCGCGGTCTGGGTGATCACAGCTATCAATCCGCTGGACCGGAAGGACTGGGTGCTGGAAAACGTCCTGGCGGTGACACTAGTGACCGGGCTGGTGCTCACCTACCGTCGATTTCCTCTTTCGGACACGTCGTACCTGCTGATTACCCTGTTCCTCACGCTGCACGCCATCGGGGCCCACTACACCTATTCCGAAGTGCCGCTGGGCTACTGGCTCAGGGATTGGGGCCACTTCTCCCGGAATCACTTCGACCGGGTTGTCCATTTCTGCTTCGGATTGCTGATGGCGTACCCGGTCCGCGAGGTGTTCCTGAGAGTCGCCAGCACGAGGGGATTCTGGGCCTATTACCTGCCGCTCGACGTGACCCTGGCCTTCAGCGCCATCTACGAGATCTTCGAGATGCTGGTGGCCGTCGTCATCGCGCCCAGCGCCGGCGATGCCTACCTCGGCACCCAGGGCGACATCTGGGATGCGCAGAAGGACATGGCCCTGGCGGGTTGCGGAGCACTTCTCTGCATGCTGATCACCGCACTGGGCCACAGAATGCGGGGGAGGCAGCCGGTTCTGCTGGCGGGCACGACGTCTGTGCTTAAATAGGGAGTGGGTTGTGGGTGGTGGGTGGTGGGAGTAGCGCACCCCTGACCTCGCTGACTCACCCCCACTACCCACCACCCACTCCCCACAACCCTCTATGCCAAAACCCTCCACTCTCCAGCTTCTGCTACGCGGCAAGGGCGCCCACGCAGACACGGTGTCCTGCATCTCGGGCCTCAGTCCTGAACTCGGCGGAAAGCGACTCGCCGGAATCGAGCACTCGATCTGGCAGCTCCTGGTGCACATGAACTATTGGATGGACTACGAGCTCCGCTCCATCGCGGGTCCCGAAGTCCCCTATCCGGAGCACGCCACCGAGAGCTGGCCAAATACCGACGGGCCAGCCAGCGCATCTGCCCTTGCGGAGGAGGTTCGCCGCTTTGCGAATCAGATCAAGCAGCTCAGCGATCTGGCCGGTCGGCTCAACGACATCGATCTACGGAGCCGAGTCGTTCACCCGGCCAAGCAGGAGACGGTGGAGGATGTGCTGTGGCAGATGGTGGCCCACAACAGTTATCACGTCGGGCAGGTGGCTACACTACGTCGGGCGTTCGGTGCGTGGCCGCCGGCTGCAGGTGGGGACACCTGGTAGTGGAGAAGGGAGACGGGAGACGGGAGAAGGGAAATAGGAAGTGGGATGGTGGAACGAATGAGGGGCCTCCAGTTCTCCGGAGGCCCCTTCTCCTTTCTCCCGTCTCCCGTCTCCCGCTTTACGGACCGCCAGGCACCTTGGTCGGCGCTACGTGATGCAGGTAGGCGAAAAGCAGCATCAGAGCGGTAATGACCACCGCCGCGATGACGAGGGAGAATACGAACACGGTGCTCAGCAGGCGCCCGTCGGACTTGAGATGCATATAGAACATCGCGACCAGGGCGAACTTGATCGCCGAGAGGATCAACAGCACCGGTACCACGACCGGCTCGAGAAGGTGAGCAAACCCTGCAGGCTGGCCGCGGTGAACCACCTCGTAGGCCCCCACCTCGAGCGCCGTGAGAATGAACAGCGTGAGGCCGATCTTGAGATAGGTCCCGATCGCGGGATGAGCGTGGGCGTCGGCGTGGGCAGCGTGAGAGCTCATGACGGTCACCGAATGAGGTACACGACGGGGAAGATCACGATCCAGACCACGTCTACGAAGTGCCAGTAGAGCGCCGCGATCTCCAGATTGAGCGCCTTTTCAGGGGGAAGCTTGCCTCGCAGTGCCACCACCAGAACCGAGGTCAACCAGATCAACCCGATCGTGACGTGAGTCCCATGGAACCCGGTCAGCGTGTAGAAGGTCGAGCTGAAGAGGTTGGTGGTGTAACCCATCCCCCGGTGATAGAAGTGGGTAAACTCGAAGACCTGCATCCCCACGAAGAACACCCCGCAGCAGATGGTGGCCACCAGCCAGGTGATGAGCTGGCGACGATTCCCCCTCTGGGCGCCGTTCAGCGCCATTACCACGAACAGCGAGCTGAAGAGCAGGAGGGCGGTACCGAACGTGACGAGCGGAATTTCCAGCATCTGCTCCTGGACCTTGCCGTTCAGTAGCCACTCGGCGTGCGGCTTGGGCCCGATCACGTCCCGCCCCTTGTAGACCAGATAGGTCCCGATCAGCGAGGCGAAGAAGAGGCATTCGGAGCCGATAAAGGTCCAGATCGCCAGCTTCCGGCTGTCGATGCCGGTCGCGGTGTGGTGTTCGAGTGCGTGTGCGTGTTCGGCCACGTTGTCGTCTCGGTTAGTAGGTGTTTCCAGGTCCAGTCGTGAGTCGTGAGTCCTCACCCCGCCGGCTCGAACGCCCAGCGATACACCCCGAGGAACAGGATCACCACACCGGTCAGCGAGACCGGCAGGTGTAGTCCCCCGATGAAGCCGACCAGCGTCGTCGCAACACCCAGCGCCGCCACCGCGGGCCAGTATGAGGGGTTGGGCATATGGATGCCCTTGCCGCTCACCCGCTGCGGCTCTGGCACTCTGCCGCCGGCCAGGCGCTCGGCTTCCCACAACGCGTCGCGGCCGTGCACCACCGGCTCCTCCGCGAAATTGAACTCCTGCGGCGGTGAGGGAATCGACCACTCCAGGGTTGCGCCATTCCACGGATCGGCCGGGGCTGGAGTCTTGCTCTTGATGGTGCGCCAGATGTTGACCAGAAACACCACGAAGGAAAGGCCGAGGATGAGTGAGCCGACCGTCTCGATCAGGTTCCAGAATCCGAAATTGTTCTCTGCCGCATAGGTGTAGACCCGCCGCGGCATGCCGTTCAGCCCGAGGAAGTGCATCGGGAAGAAGGTCAGATTGAAGCCGATCAGCATCAGCCAGAAGTGCACCTTGCCCAGTTTCTCGTCGAGCATGGTGCCCGACATCTTGGGCCACCAGTAGTAGGCGCCGGCGGTGAGCCCGAAGATCGAACCGCCGAAGAGCACATAGTGGAAGTGCGCGACGATGAAATAGGTGTCGGTCTGCTGCAGGTCCGCCGGGGGCGAGGCGTGCATCACGCCGGACAGGCCGCCCATGATGAACATCGCGATGAACCCGAGCGCAAACAGCATCGGGGTCTTGAACTGGAGCTGGCCGCCCCAGATGGTGCCGATCCAGTTGAAGATCTTCACCCCGGTCGGCACTGCGATGAGCATCGTCGCCATGGAGAAGAACGCGTCGGCGAAGGGGCCCATCCCGGTGGAGAACATGTGGTGGCTCCAGACCCCGAAGCCGAGGAAGGCGATGAACGCTCCGGAGAACACCATCGCGGCGTAGCCGAAGAGCGGCTTCCGGGAGAAGACCGGCAGCACCTCGGAGATGATGCCGAAGGCGGGCAGGATCAGGATGTAGACCTCGGGATGCCCGAAGATCCAGAACAGGTGCTGCCAGAGGATTGGGTCGCCACCGCCGGACGGCACATAGAAGTGAGTGCCGAAGGTCCGGTCGATCATCAGCAGGATCAGCGCGACGGTAATGACCGGGAAGGCGAGCAGCAGGAGCATCTGGGTGATGAAGCTCATCCACACGAACATGGGCATGTACATCATCTTCATGCCCTTGGCGCGGAGATTGATGATCGTCACGAAGAAATTGACCGCGGCGGCCAGTGAGGCGACGCCGAGGACCTGCAGGCCGACCGTCCAGAAATCGATGTTGAGCCCGGGAGAGAACTGCTTGCTGGTCAGGTTGGCGTACCCAAACCACCCGCCGTTGGGGGCGGCGTGGATCAGCCAGCCGGAGTTCAGGATCAATCCCCCCAGCAGGAACACCCAGTAGCTGAAGGCGTTGAGCCGCGGGAAGGCCACATCCCGCGCTCCGATCTGGAGCGGGATCATGTAGTTGAAAAACATGGCCGACAGCGGCATCACCCCCAGGAAGATCATGGTGGTGCCGTGCATGGTGAACAGCTGGTTGTAGGTCTCCGCCGAAACCAGAGTGTTCTCGGGCTTGGCCAGCTGGAGCCGGATGATCAGCGCCTCGAGGCCGCCGAGCAGAAAGAAGAAGAAGGCGGTCGCGCCGTACAGGATGCCGATCCGCTTGTGATCTACGGTCGTAATCCAGCTCCACAGGCCGGTTGGCTCTGGCTCATGGGATGGTGGAGCTTCGCGAACGGTCGTTGCCATGTCGGTCCCGTGCAGTCGTTTATTGGTTCGACCGAAGGAAGGCCACCAGCGCGGCGACCTCGTCATCCTTGAGCTGCAGATTGGGCATGAGTACGCCCAGCTTCCAGGCCTGGGGGTTATGCAGCCACTTGGCCAGATTCTCGTCGGTGTTCTTCAGCGTGCCCGCCGCGATGTAGCTCCGGCTCCCGATATGATGGAGGTTGGGACCGATGAGCCCCGGCGTCACGGGAGGATTCAGCGAATGGCAGCCAACGCAGCCTTTCGCGGTAAACAGCTGCTGGCCCTGCCGAAGCGTCGGGTCCGGCGATTTCGTCGTGTCGGAGTAATCGGGCCCCGGAGTATTGAAGTTCGCCGCCCAGGCGTCGAACGCCTCGGGTGGCTGAGCCACGATGCGGTACGCCATCCGCCCATGCTGCAAGCCGCAGAACTCGGCGCACTGCCCCGGATAGTTCCCTTCGACCTCCGCCTTGAACCACAGATTGTTGTGCCGGTTGGGGAACACGTCCCGCTTACCGGCGAACTGCGGCAGCCAGAAGCTGTGAATTACGTCGGCCGTGGTCATCTCCAGATTCACCGTGCGGCCGGTCGGCACGTGCAATTCGTTCGCCGTCACGATGCCGAGATCGGGATAGCGGAACTCCCACCACCACTGGTGGCCGATCACCTCGACCTGCAGCGCCTCGGGCCCCGGCTTGGTGGCGGTCCGGAAGATGGTACGCACCGTGGGGACCGCGATCAGGGCCAGAATGACCGCCGGGATCATGGTCCACACGATCTCCAGCGTGGTGTTTCCATGTGTCTGCGCCGGCTCGGGAGCCCCGGGCCGGGCCCGGAACTTCCAGATGGCGAAGAGGAGCGCCCCTTCCACCAGCACGAACACGATGGCCGCGAGATATACCGTCTTGCGGAAGGTGGCGTCGAGCAGATGTGCGAAATCCGAGCGCGGCAGCAGCGTGGTCTGCGGGTAGTCGCGGGCACAGGCGAGAACCGCCACCGCGACGACGGCGAGCAGCATCCAACGCGATGGCCACCGGCCCACCACGGTCCGGAGGGACATTTAGGAAATCGTCCTGTCAGCGGGGAGCGACGAATGCATGCAAATGCAGCGTTCCACTGTATTTATTCACCTGAGCAGCGTCAAGATTGGCTGGGGATAAAGAGCGCGCTAATCTAATGTGTCACAATGCAATCGCGCCAGCCGACCTTTTGCTAATCCGGTAGCAGCAGCACCTCAGGAGTGTCAAATATGACCCCCGTCCAGCGAACCGCCCTGATCCAGCGCTACCAGGATGGCCCCCAGATTCTCGAGGCCGCCCTGGCCAAGGTGCCCACTGAGGCCCTCAAGTTCCGGCCCGCCCCCGGCAAGTGGACGGTTCACGAAGTCATCATCCACTGTGCCGACAGCGAGACCAACTCCCACATGCGGATTCGCTACCTGCTGGGGGAAGACGATGCGCTCATCGTGGGATACGACCAGGACCGCTGGGCCAACGTGCTTGGGTATCACGATCTCCCGCTGGAGCCCGCCCTCGCCACGGTACGCGCCGTTCGCGCCAACACCGTGCCGCTCCTGCGGCGGCTGACCGAACAGCAGTGGAATCGGACCGGGCGCCACACCGAGCATCCCAGCTACGGGGTCGAGCAGTGGCTCCAGATCTATGGCGAACACCTGGAGATCCACGCCAGGCAGATCCAGCGCAACCTGAAGGCCTTCCAAGAAAAGAAGTAAGGAGTGAGGAGTAAGGAGTGAAGGGCCTGGGCTGTTACTCCTCACTCCTCACTCCTTACTCCTTACTCCTTACTCTCTACCGCACCGGCATATCGAACGCCACCGGATCCGGCACGTCATAGCTGTAATGCCACCACTCCTGATCATACTGCTTGAATCCTTCCGCCTCCATCACCTGACGCAGCAACTGCCGGTAGCGCATTGTGCGCCCCGACGCGTTGGCCCAGTGCGCCTGCTCTGAAAACGTGTCGAACGGCGTACCCATGTCCACTTCGCGCCCGCCGACCGAGAAATCAACCAGGGTCAGATCCACCGCCAGTCCGAGGTTGTGGCGGCTCCGGCTCGCGATGTAACCGTCCTCGATCAGGTGCATCTGCCCGGTCCGGCGCGCCCACTCGACCATGGCCTGGGTAGCACGCACGGGGCGGTAACCATCGAAGATCTTGAGCCCCATGCCACCGCTCCGCAGCCGTTGCTGAACCCGGTGGAGCGCCTCGGCGGCTTCTCTCCGGAGATAAGCCTTGTTGGCCTCGTATCCGGGGAGGACTGCGCCGGTGAAGTTGTTCGGCGTGAAATAGCGCGCCTCGACCACAATGGTGCTGTCCTCGGCACGAACGTCCGCCAGCTCGCGCATGGCGACCGAATCCGGGGCGATGTACTGCGCGGAATCCTGACCGAAGAGAGGCCCGGCGATTAGGCCAGTCGTGAGCAGGGCAGAAACCAGTCGATTCATGGCGCGGAAGGTATGGGTGACAAAACGTTGCCCGGATTGAAACGTACGAACTTAGCGGCTAAGCCATTTGGGGACAGGTTATTAGAGTAATCCGATGGCCGAGGTTAAAGCCATGTGCTATCTTCTGCTTCAGTTGGCCGCGACGCCCCGGGTGAACTCCCTGAACCCGGGCCGTTTCCTTTTTGTTGAGTCCACCAATGTTCCGCGAGATGCGTCTGAAGCTGAGCAGCGAGATCGGGCAGCTCAGTCACGAATTGAATGTGGTCATCCCCCAGGCGATCGCACATGCGGTGGAGCTGGGTGACCTGCGGGAAAACTCGGAGTATAAGGCGGCACTGGAGCGGCAGCAGTTCGTCCAGGCCCGCCTCGGCCAGTTGCACCAGCGACTAAGCCAGCTGAGTCAGCTGGCCAACACCGAGATACCGACCGACCGGGTCGGTCTCGGTTCCAAAGTCACGGTGGTAGACCTCAAGACCGACGAGACTGAGACCTACATGCTGGTGCTCGCCGAGATGATGGATCTCGATGCCGGTCACATCTCCCTCGCCTCGCCGCTGGGCCGGGCGCTCAAAGACCGGAAGGTGGGCGATGAGATCGAGCTCCGGATTCCCCGCGGGATCCGGGCACTACGAGTCGTCGAGTTGGAGACGGGAGTCGGGCCCTGACCGACTCGGATCGGCTTATGGAATTCCCCAAGAAGCAGCTGCTCCTGGTAGGCGACCGGGTCCTCATCACTCCCGAAGAGGGTGAGGACCGGATGCGGGCCGGCCTGTACCTGCCGCCGACCGCGGTTGATGCCATGCAGGTGCAGTCGGGGTTGGTCATCGCGGTGGGACCCGGCGATCCGGTTGCCGACATGAGCAGCGGCGATGACGAGCCCTGGAAGATCGGCGAACGCCAGCCGCGCTGGCGCCCCATGCAGGCCCGGGTCGGAGACCACGCCATCTTCTTTCGGAAGGCGGCGGTGGAAATCACCTTCGAGGAAAAGCGGTACCTGGTGGTGCCGCAGGCAGCGATACTGGTGCTAGTTAGAGAAGAGATGCCAATTTGATTGAAGACTGAAGATTTTCCAATCTTCAATCTGAAATCTTCAATCTGCAATTCCCACCATGCCTCTAACCCGCTTCCCCGACCACGAAGACAAGCGGGTGTTCCTGTCCACCGTCCTCTCGTTCAACCTGCCCCCTCCGGATGGCGCGCACAGCGACCGCCTCTCCGTGGCCGTCTTGTGGATCGATCGGGACACCCCATCCGCAGACGAACTGAGTCCTGACTTCGCCATGGAATTGCTGGACCATGGCGCCCTGGCTCTGGTGCTGGGTGGAAGCGCCTCCGAGCAGACCGCAGCACTCTTCGAGCAGACCATCGAGGATGGAGAGTTCGTGCGCGGTCCCGACGAGGAGATCAGCATCTGGGTCGATGCCGAGGCCCCACTCGACGAGGTGCTCTGGACGGCGGCCGAAGAGGCGATGCCTCCGGACGCCTTCGCCGACCGGCCGTGGGATATCGTCTGCTGGGCCCGGAGCGGCGATGCCATGGTAGCCAGGCTGCGTGATGCGCTGGGTCGGCTCGGCGCCATTGTAGATGATCGCTACGAGCTGGGGGGTGACGACGAATGAGCAGCTTGCCCCAGCGGGCCTACCGCTTTGGCATGTGGGGGCTCGTGGCACTCGGCGTGCCCGGGCTCTTCGCGGCATTCCTCGGCGCAAGGCGGATCATCCCTCTCCCCCTCGGCATCGTGGGAGGCTTCACCTTCTTCACCTGCTTGCTGCTCGGTGCGCTTGTGGGACTTCAGGCACGGCGCCAGATGCAACTGCAGCGAGACCGGGAGAACTACTCGACAATGCTCATCATCCTCGCCAATCAATTGCGAGTCCAGGATGACGTCGTGCTGCAACGAATCGCCGGCAAGGGCGGACCGGCGGGAGAAGCGGCGGAGATGGTGCTTCAAGGGAGACGGGAGAAGGGAGACAGGAGACGGGAAAGCGGTGAACGGGGAACGGTGACCGGGTCTTCAGTCCCGGATCCGACAGCTCTAGCGGATGAAATGGCCGACTAGTTCCCTGACCCCTGACCTGACCCTTACCCCGTCTCCGGTCTCCGGTCTCCGGTCTCCCGTCTCCCGTCTCCCGTCTCCCGTCTCCCGTCTCCCGCAATGTGCTTCCACCTCTACCTCGCCAGCCCCCTCACGCTGAGCGAGGTCCGGTCCATGCTGCCGAAGGGGCTCGCCGCCGATCTACTCGATCCGGGGGAGCAGCGGGCGTTGAAGGAGCTTCACCTCGATGCGCAAACGGTTGCGCAACTGATCCACGGCGCCTGCTCCTGCGATCTCGTGGTCCAGCGGCACCCGGTGAGCCGGGAGGACGAGGCCTGGCTCCGGCGCCGCTACCGGGAACAGGGTCTTCCAAGAGCGGCAGTCTTGGCCGCGCTGGAGCGCCACCGCCGGGCCGCGGCCGGGCGAGCCCAGCCGGCTGGCTTCTGGCCGCGTCAGGTAGCCGATTTCGTGGTCGAGCACGCACGCAATGCAGGCCCCACCCTGTACTATCTCCACTTCTCGCACGACGGCACCCTCGGAGTTCTACCTCCGGGCGAGCCACCGACTCGGCGCGCCAGCGAAATTCGGACGAAACCGGAGGGCTGGCTTCAGGAAGAAAGGCCGGTCCTGGTCCTGCCCTGACGCGGCGGCAGGAAATGAGGCATCTTCCAGCCAGGGAACGGGCCATGTCTCATACCTCGCGGCTCTATCTGCGCGCGCTGCAATTGCGCTGTCCCGCCTGTGGCGGCAGGCCTGTGTTCGTCTCCTGGTTTCGCATGTGCCCCAACTGTCCTTCATGCGGGCTGCACTTCGATCGGGAACCGGAAGGCGGCTACTGGGTAGGTTCCTACACGCTCAACCTGATGCTGACGGAAGCGGCACTCGCGGCGGCCTTCCTCATCGGGATGTGGGTCACCTGGCCCCAGCCGCCCTGGGATCTGCTGGTGTACGGTGATATCGCGATCGCTGCAATCGTGCCGGTCCTGATCTTTCCCTATTCGAAGACCCTTTTTATTGCCGTGGATCTCACCTTTCGCCCGAAAGAGCCTGAGGACTATGAGACTCCACGCGAGATCGCACCCCACCCCACCCGCCCTCGCGGCTGAGATACGACCGGGATGCCAATGTTGCGCGTGACTGCCCTCTCGATTGCCGCCATCGGCGGTGCGCTGGGTCTTGCCTGCGGCGGGTCGTATCTGCTGGCGTCACGGACCGCTTCGAAGGCGGCCGCCCGGATTGCCCCGGATCTGGGACCGGTCGAGTCCGACTTCGGGTTCCACTATCACGCAGCAGGAGAGGGAGAGAAGCTGGGCTGGGAATTCACCTATGGACCCAGCGGGGCGATGGGCCCGGTCACGCTCGAACTCTACATTGGCCTGGGAGGCCGGCTGTATCAGACTCAACCGCCCGAAGCGCTCGATCTGCTGAAGACGTCCAAATCCCCAGGTTCCAACTAGCCACACTTCCCTCGCACTCATCGCAGGCTCTGCGCGTCGCCGTCTTGACAATCCCGGCTGCGCGCCGTATCTCGGCCTTCGCAGACCCCGTCGTCCTTCACCCTACAATTCGCTAGAGCAACCACGGAGGGGCCTATGAAGCCTCGATTGGTATGGCTCGCAGCCGCGTGCCTCGCGTTAGCGGGGACACCTCTGGCTGCCCAGGAACGGGTACTGACAGGGACGGTAACCGATTCGGCCACGGGAGATCCCATCGCAGGGGCGTCCATCGGGATTCAGGGTACCCGAATAGCGACGCATACCAACGCCAACGGTGTGTTCAACCTGGCGGCTCTTCCCGATTCCGCTCTCACCGTGATGATCCGGTTCATCGGTTACCGCAAGCGTGACATCGTGGTATCGGCCGGTGAGACCACCATGACGGTTCAACTCGTCAAGGACCTGTTCAAGCTGGAAGAGATCGTGGTGACCGGACAGGCCACCGGGATCGAACGGAAGAACATCGCAACCTCGGTCGCGACCGTGTCGGCCGACGAAATGAACATTACCCCGTCGGTCAGCGTCGAGTCGCAGCTGGTGGGCAAGGTCGCGGGGGCAGATATCCAGAGCAATGGGGGAGCGCCCGGTGGCGGCCTGCAGATGCGCCTCCGCGGTACCACCTCGATCAACGCGTCCGCTTCACCGCTCTACGTCGTGGACGGGATCGTGGTGAGCGATATCGCGATTCCCTCCAACCAGAACGCCGTGACCAAGGCGGCAGCGGGGGGCAATACGTCGCCCGACCAGGATGCGCAGGTGAACCGCATCGCCGACCTCAACCCCGAAGACATTCAGTCAGTCGAGATTCTGAAGGGCGCCGCCGCCTCGGCCATCTACGGGGGACGGGCATCGAACGGCGTCGTGATCATCAGCACCAAGCGAGGCCAGGTCGGCAAGCCGCAGGTGAACCTGACCCAACGGTTCGGCGTCTCCGAGTTGGAGCGTGAAGTCGGCTCCCGCAATTTCGAGACGGCGGCCGAAGTCGACTCCACCTATGGAGCAGGCACCGCCGCCGCAACCGGCTACACCACCGGCCTGTCGTACGACCTCGAAAAGCAGCTCGCCCATCGCAAGGACCTCGCCGCCGAGACCTATATCAGCGTCAGTGGCGGGGGCGAGGGCACCCGGTACTACGTCGCCGGCCAGGTCCAGAACACCCCGGGGATCATCGACAACACCGGATATCAGCGGCAGTCGGTGCGACTGAACCTTGACCAGGTACTCGGCTCCCGAATTCACGGCTCACTGAATGCCAACGTCGTGCACACCCTCGCCCAGCGCGGTCTCACCAACAACGACAACTCCGGCACCAGCTTCGGCGTGGTGTTCTCCAGCACGCCGGACTTCACCAATCTGACGCGCCGGAACGACGGCTCATTTAACCTCAATCCGTTTGTGCCGAGTAACCCGCTGCAGACGGCGGCGCTGATGAAGAACGACGAAACGGTGTGGCGTTTCTTCTCGTCCGCCTCTGTGGATTTCGACCTGGTCACCAACACGAACAATTCGCTCAAGGTGATCGCCATAGGTGGCTTGGACTACTTCAGCCAGGAAAACGACCTCTTCTTCCCCCCGGACTTGCAGTTCGAGCCGAATGACGGCGAGCTGGGGACCTCGCTCTTGAAGGAAAGCGACAATCTCAACCTCAACCTCGACTTGAATGCGGTTCATACCTACACGCCGTCGAGCCGCAGCTGGAGCGCCAGGACATCGGCGGGAATCCAAACAACCCGTCGCGACCTCGGCGTCCTGCAGAACGAGGGATACAACCTGGTCGGTGGGCAGGAAAGCATCGATGCCGCCACCCGCAAAGTGGTGCTCCGCAACCAGGAGCTGGCGAAGAATCTGGGGTACTTCCTGCAGGAAGACTTCCTGGCCGACAAGGAACGCTGGCTCTTAAGCCTGGGGGTCCGGGCCGACCAGAGCAGCCTCAATGCGGACGCCAGCCAGCTGTTCTGGTACCCGAAGGCGGCGACGTCGTACCGGTTTGTGAAACCGGCCGGCTTCCTCGACGAGCTGAAGCTACGGATTGCCTATGGCGAATCCGGCCTGGAACCCGACTACGGCCAGAAGTTCACCCCGCTGGACGCCTCCCAGAACATCGGCGGGCTGCCCACCATCGTGGTCCTGGGAACCATCGGCGCCCCTGACCTCCACCCCGAGCGGGAGCGGGAAATCGAGGGCGGCTTTGACGCTTACTTGTGGAACCAGACCGCCACGCTCGAGTTCAGCGTCTACCAGAAGAACCTGAGCGACCTGCTGGTCCCTCGCGCGCTGCATGAGTCATCGGGCTACATCACCGAGTTCCTCAATGGCGGCGCGATGAAGACCCAGGGACTCGAGATCGCGGCGGCGGTCCAGCCGATCCAGAAGCGGAACTTCAACTGGCTGAGCCGGGCCACTTTCTCCACGACGAAGAGCACCATCACGGAGCTCGACGTGCCACCGTTCGAGACCGGCGGCTTCGGCACCTCGATCGGAGCCTTCAAGATCGAAAAGGGCGCCAGTGCCACTCAGATCGTCGGCAACGACACCACCAACAGTGGCGCTGTAAGGGTCGTCAAGGTCGGCGAAGCCAATCCCAAGTTCCGGATGGGATTCGTCAACGACTTTGTGATCCACGATTTCACGCTGCATACCCTGCTCGACTGGCAGTACGGCGGCGATATCCTCAATCTCACCAAGCTGCTCTACGATTTCGGCGGAGTCACCAAGGACTTTGACACGCCGATCGCCGGCAGCAACCAGACCGTGGGCCAGCGCCGGCTCTCAGGGTTCGGCCTGACGACCAAGAACTGGATCGAGAGCGCCAGCTTCCTGAAGCTACGGGAGATCGCGCTCACCTATAACCTGCCCTACAGCATCGTCGGCGGACTCTGGCGGGGTGCCCGGTACGCCCGGTTTACGGTGGCCGCCCGGAATCTGTTCCTCGACGTGCCGTACGACGGGTACGACCCGGAAGTCAGCAACTTCGGCAACCAGCCGATCGCGCGGAACATCGACGTCGCACCCTTCCCGCCGAGCCGCAGTTTCTGGTTCAGCGTGGACATCGGCTTCTAACTCGACGCCCTGAGGAAACTGCCATGAGAACGCTCAAGATCACGGCACTCACGGGGCTGCTGCTCGCCAGTGGGTGCAACACGCTGGATGTACCGGATCTCAACAACCCCGGGCAGGATGAGCTGGAGAACCACCCGACCCGCGCGGGAGTCCTCGCCGCGACGACCGGCATGCTCTTCGGTACCCGGCTCGGTATGGCGGATCAGAACGGATACATCATGGAGCTGGGGATTCTCGGCCGGGAGTCGTACAACCTGGATCCCGCCGACCCTCGCTTTGTGACCGAACTGCTGGTTGGGCCGCTCGACGGAGGCAGCAACGCCTTCGGCGGCAATCTCTTCGCCCAGCCGTATGCCGATATCCGGGGTGGTAACATCGTACTCCGGGCACTCGCCAAGCTGCCCGCCTCGGCGATGACGACCGAGGAGATCGAGGCGACAACCGGCTTCGTGCAGACCATCCAGGCGCTCGATTTTCTCCACGTGATTAGTACCCGGGACGATCTCGGCGCGCCGATTGATGTGGACATCGACCCGGTAGCAGCGCCGGCCCCGATTGCCACCAAGGCCGAGGTATATACTCACATCGTGAACCTGCTCGACTCGGCTGCGACCCACCTGGCGGCCGGCGGCAGTGTGTTTCCATTTCCGCTCAGTAACGGGTTCATAGGGTTCGACACTCCGGTCAACTTCGCAAAGTTCAACCGGGGGCTCCGGGCCCGGGTCGCCATCTATACGGACGACTTCGCCGGCGCGCTGACCGCGCTGCAGGGATCGTTTCTCAATACCGGCGCACCGCTGGGGCTGGGGGTCTACTACGTCTACTCCACGACCGCCGGCGATCGGGTAAACTTGCTGTTTGACAATAGCGTTCCTGACACAACGCAGCCGCGAGCGCTACAGGCCCATCCCTCGATTCTGACCGACGCGCAGCTGCAGGTAGGCGGTGCGCTGGATCAGCGGGCCCTGGACAAGACCGAGGTCTTTATACCACCCACGAACGACCTCGGTATCCCGACGAACCTGAAGTTCACGATCTATCAGACCAATTTGGATCCGATTCCAATCATGAAGAACGAGGAACTGATCCTGTTGCGGGCCGAAGCCAACATCGGCTTGAACCAGTTGGGGGCCGCGGTCACGGATATCGACTTCATCCGGACCACGTCGGGGAACCTCCCGCCGTACTCCGGCACGGTGGACCAGCCTTCGCTGTTGACGGAGCTGCTGTACAACAAGCGTTATTCGCTGCTCCTGGAAGGTGGCTATCGCTGGATCGACCTCCGGCATTATGGGTTGCTCAACACACTTCCCAGGGATCTGCCCAATTTCAAGATCTTCACCCGGATGCCGTTCCCGCGGAACGACTGCCTGGCACGGAACCCGACGCCACAGCAGGGATGTGCCCTGGAGCCAGGGTTCTAGAGCAGTTCAGTAGTACTGAAGCACGACGACCCTCCGGCGATCGTTGCCGGAGGGTCGTTCGTCTTTGGGTACCTGCGCATCGCCAAACCAGCTAGTCGCAGCTGGTCCTTTTCCAAATCGCGGGAACCGGGTTGAAGTTGACCGGACTGGGATCCAGTGAAGAGCCAACGATTGTGCCGCAGCGATTCACCCCGGTCGGTCCCGAGAAATGGCCCTTGGCCGGGGCCAGGTCGGGGAGAATCGCGGGCTCGCCCCGCCAGGTGTAGCCAACAACGTCGCTCCGGACCTGCAATCCAACCGCGCGCCCCGCTTCACTGATTGCCAGGCCCTCGGAGTTTTCTTTGAAACCGAGCGGCCGCATGCCATCGCTTGGCGTCCAGATGAAGGCCACCGGGAGTCGAGGGAGCGGCGGATCGGCAATGCCAACGACCTCGAGCGCGTTGTTGACGCTGAAGGCCAGGCTGGTAATCCCTCCCAGCGTCCCGATGTCCACCTGCACTCCATCATGGCGCCAGAGCCAGGCGTGAGGGCCGGTGCCTCCGGCCCCGATCACCCACCCTACCGCGTCGCCGGCGTCGTTCACATCCAGCGCCATGCTGGTCCCACCTGGAGGATTGAGATCGATGAGAACGCCGACAGAGCTCCACATGACTGCGTGAGTCACCCCGAAAGGATCGGACGCCCAGCCGACGGCGGCGCCTGAACCGTTGATCGACTGGGCCAGACTGGCTCCCCCGCCCAGGTCGGGGAGCGGCTGTATGCCCTTGGCATCTGTCCAGACGAAGGCGTGCGAGGTGATGAAGTCAGCCGACAAGGCGAATCCCACGACAGTACCGGCCTGATTGATGTCCTTGGCGAGTGCCGAAATGAGACCCGGAAGTTTGCCGAGGTTGCGCGCGTCGTTCGGCGTGGTCCAGATAACGGCGGTCCAGCTATCCGCAGTCCGGTACCACCCTGCCACGACACCAGCATCGTTGATGGCGCTCGCCTCGCCGAGGAATGCTGCCGGAGGGATTTTCAGGGCTTCAACCTGGTAGCGGGTAGCGGTGCGAATGGAGGGGAGGTCGGTGGAAGGGGCGGTAGTGCCATTGTCACTGCACGCAGCCAGCCCGAGGGCGACCACCATGAGCGACACGCTGAGTTGTGAGTGGGGGCGCATTGGCCCTCCAGGCAGGAGTCCAGAACCAACTTGAACGGTGAAGATGAAGTTGGGCCATGGGAATTGCTATAGGACCATGGGCTACTGTGTCGCTAGGCGCCTCGCCTTTCTTCCCCCACCGAAATCCCCAATCCGTCGGGATCCAGATACTGAGCGAGACGCGCACCAAAGACGTTGGTCGGCTCCTGGATGCAGGAGACCTTCATTTCTACCATGCGTTTGAGGAAGGGCCCCGGCCCCTCGCTCCCGTGTAATGCCAGTGTTGCGCCGTCTGTCGCGAACTCGGTCCAGTGGGGGGACTCGAAGCGGAGCGGCAGGCCGATCACGTCACGATAGAAGGCGACGGACCTGCTCATGTCGCTGACGAACACAATTGCATAGCTGACTCGCACAGTAGCCTCCTTCGTTCAACCATCTCTCGCTACTGAATAAAATCCACCCACCCTCCCTGGTTGACCACGATCGCCGTGGTGCGACTTTGGTCGAGCACGATTCGCCTCGGCGTTCCGCCGACTTGGATCTGCGCCAGCTCAACCCTGGAAGCTCGGTCTAGAATGCCTACCCGACCGGCGTACTCATACGCAACATAGATCAGATCCTGGACCGGAGAGACTGCAAGGCCAAAGAGGTTGTTACCGAGGGGCACGATCCGAGTCGTCTGCCCCGTGGTCCGGTCCCAGATCTGAAGGAATCCGGCCTCATGGGCGACATACAGCTCGGTGCCGTTTGGGTCAATCGCTGTAGCTTGCGGGACTGTTCCCACGTCGAAGGTTTGTGTCACCGTGACCGTATTCAGATTGATCTCCAGGACCGACGTCCCAACAGATGCGTAGACCAGGGGGAGAGTAGGGTGGAAGGTGAAATGAATTGCCAGCTCAGTCGGGATGAAACCCAGCGAAGTCAGGCTGAGCGCGTCGTACAAATGGATCCCTGAGGGGGTGCCAATCAGGAGCTTCTGACCATCAGGCGACACTGCGACACCTCCCGCGTCCTGAACGTCGATGCTGTCGATGACCTGATTGGTCGCCACGTCCAGGACGGCCACCCGATTCAATGAATCGTGGGCCATGTAGAGCCGGGCTCCCGTCGGGTCGAAAGCCAGCCCGGTGATCTGTCCCCCGACTGGCAACCGCACGGGAAGGGTAAAGCTCGGCAGGTCCCCGCGGGCCAACCCTGCTCCAAGCACATCACCCACGTACATGGCACCAGTAGAGGACACCGCCAGCCCGGAGGGCAAACCTCCGACTTGGGTCGTGCCGACGAGCTGCGGCAGCGATCCGCTTCGTACCAGAATTCGGCTGCTGAGGGAAAAGGTATCGAAGGTTGCCGTGATATCGGTGAATCCCTGCGGGCCCAATGAGGTGGCCAACCCACTTGGTGAAACACTGATCAGCGAGGGATTGGCCGAGGTGTAGACCACAGACTGATTCGATATCACGATCCCGGCAGAGTCCCGCACCTGCACATCGAGCTGTTGGCTCCCGCCGGGAGGAAGGACGGCGGTTGGCGGGCTCATCGCTCCGCTCATCGGAATTGCCACGATGGAAACCGGCACCGTATCAGCGACTCCACCAGTGCTGACCAGGACTTCGGTCTCACCCAGCGGCCCAAGGGAGGTTACCAGCCCGCTCGAACTGACGCTCACAATGCTTGGATCGCTGGTGGAGTAGGTAATCGGCGAACCGGCAATGGGGGCTCCCACGTAGTCGAGAACAGTCACCCGGATCTGGGCTTTGTGGGTACGGTTCATCGCGACGGACTGAGGGGTCGCCTGTACGAGATGCGGCCGGGCCTGGATCAGCGCCACTGCTTCCGCGTACGCAGCTCCGGACCTCGCAATGATCTTGAACAGTCCCCTCTGGCCCAATCCCCGGATCCAGCCGGCAGTCGAAGCCGAGGCCTGCGTGGGATCGATGACGGAGAAGTCCACCGGTGCTCCGTTGAGGACCTGGTGCTTGACGTTGCGGACGGACGCAGTCATCAGCACGCTGTCACCTTGCGGGACGATAGGCAGATCAGGAGTCAGCACAATCTCCGCCGCGCCGGCAGGCAGGGAGCTGGGCAGGCGCCATCCCTTGAGAGGTCCGCTCGTGGTTACGGTTACAACCGAGCTTCCGGCAAAGGTGAGCTTTCGGCTTTGGTTTCCGGTCAGCGAATCATCGCTGATCGTAACCGTCAACGAAAAGGTGGGTGAGAGTTTCAGCTGAGCCATACTGCCGGCCACGTCGCCGGTGATACTACCGGCGCCAACAGCGCCTTCGTACGCATCTCCCTGGAACACACACAATCCGTCACCATGGCTGCTAAAGCTTCCGGTTAAGGAGTTGCCGGATTGGTGGAGGGTTAACATCACGCTTGGGAAGCTGCAAAGCGCTCCCCCGCCCGAGCTGTTTCCCAACGAGAGGGCCCAAGTACCCTCCCAAGGCCCCGAACTTCCTCCTGACGGCCCGGTGCCATCACCTCCACCACACGCGGCAAGGGCAAGGCAGAGACCTGCGGCGATTCGACGAATCGAAACCGTTGGCATTAGAGGACCGTCCCAGATCGGTAACAACCCACGATCAGTTAAGTACCGCGAGGTGTAGCGCGATTAACGACGACCAACTGCTGCTTTGTCGAACGGATATGGGTGCTACGGATAGCGTAATGTTACGCGGTGGTACCGCGGTTCGCCACCGCTTTCGAGGTCAAATTGAACCGATGCAATACCTCGAACAATTAATGGAGCGCTAACTGGCTGGAGCTTCATGCGTTAGCGGTTGCGACACCGGTCAGAACGACGGACTTCCTCCTCGATGCCTGGGCAATCTCGGCCACTCGCGGATGATATTATTCCGAGGTGAGGGAGTCGGGTGCGTCACTCGACCAGCGACCGTGGAGAGAGAAAACGTGCAGCACCATGCAGGAGTGGTCGATGCCGGCCACTGACGCCCTCCAGCAGGGCCGCGCCTCCTTCGAACGAAAGGCCTGGGGCAGCGCCTACCGTGAGCTGAACGCCGCGGCGCGCGATGCCGCACTCTGCGCCGAAGACCTCGAGCGGCTCGCCTTCACCTGCCGCCTGCTCGGCAACCAAACCGAATGTGCCGACCTGCTGGCCCGTGCCCACCAGGAATTCCTCAATCAGGGCGAGACTGCACGCGCGGCACGTTCCGCTATCTGGCTCGCGTTCCATTCCCATTTCAAAGGAGAAGTGGCCCGCGGGAACGGCTGGGTGACCCGGGCCAATCGGATCCTGGAAGCTCATGGGGAGGAGTGCGTCGAGTCGGGCTACCTGCTCCACCTCTCCGCGCTTCGAGCGTTTTTCGCAGGCGACGCGGCGAAAGCCCACGCGCTGTTTGTCGAGGCCACGAAAATCGGCGAGCGGTTTGGCGATCGCGACCTGATGACGCTGGCGCGGCATGGCCAGGGCCGGGCGCTTATTCGGATGGACCAGGCGCCGCGTGGTGTCTCTCTGCTGGACGAGGCCATGGTCGCGATTACGGCCGGCGACGTCTCCTCCTCATTCGTCGGCGACGTGTACTGCAGCGTCATCGAAGGTTGCCACGAGATCTTCGACCTCCGTCGAGCCCAGGAGTGGACCACGGCACTCGCGGAGTGGTGCGCCTCGCAGCCCGACCTGGTGCCTTATCAGGGAAGCTGTCTGGTCCATCGTGCCCAGATTCTGCAGTTGCACGGATCCTGGGACGAGGCCATGGACGAGGCGCGACAAGCCCGTGAACGGTTCTCCAATCCGCCGGGACAGCGCGCGATCGGCGGAGCGTACTATCTGCTGGGCGAGCTTTTTCGTCTCACCGGTGATTATGCCGAAGCGGAACAGGCGTATCTCGCCGCCGGCCAGCACGGACGCCAGCCGGAGCCGGGACTGGCTCAACTCAAGCTGGCCCAGGGCGACGAGCACGCCGCAACGGGGGCCATACGCCGCTCGCTGAAAGAGGTCCGGGACCGGAGGTTCCGGCCACTGGTTCTCTCGGCGGCGGTAGACATCATGCTGGCAGCCCGAGAACTCGCCGAGGCGCGGATTGCCGCCGACGAGCTTCGCGAGATGACGAAGCATCTCGATGCCCCCTACCTGCAGGCCGCGGCCGCTCATGCTGAAGGGAATGTCTTGCTCGCTGAAGGGAAACCCAACGATGCATTGACCGAGCTGCGCAACGCCTGGAAGCTCTGGCGCGCGCTCGAGGCGCCATACGATGCGGCCAGATCACGGGTCGCGATCGGTCTCGCCTGTCGCGCGATGGGAGATCCCGCCACCGCGGAACTCGAATTCGAGGCCGCTCGACGCGAGTTCCAGCGGCTCGGCGCCCAGCCCGATCTGGAAGGCCTGCGGCGTCATACCGCGCCAACCGATTCATCTGCGGGCGGGCTGACCCTGCGCGAGGTGGAAGTTCTTCGCGAGATTGCGGCTGGAAAGTCCAACCGGAAGATCGCCCAGGACCTGGGGATCAGCGAGAAGACCGTAGCGCGTCACGTAAGCAACATCTTCACCAAGTTGGGTTTATCGAGCCGAGCCGCCGCAACCGCGTACGCCTACCAGCATCGCCTGGTCAATTCGACTACATAGAAATACCCACGGCGTGTCCTCCGCCGGATGGCCACTTCGCCCGATGCGGCGAGGACCCGCCCTTTCCTATCATCTCTCCGTCTATCGAGTCACCGGTCCTCAAGGGAGATGAATCATGCAGGTCAACGAACGGTTCCAGGTCGTGATCGTGGGCGGCGGTCAGGGAGGCCTCGCGGTCGGGTATCACCTCGCTCGGCGAAGGATCCCCTTTGTCATTCTCGACGCCAACCCGAAAGTGGGCGACTCCTGGCGGAAACGCTGGGACTCGCTCCGTCTCTTCAGTCCCGCCTTCTACGATGGTCTTCCGGGTCTTCGATTCCCTGCCGGCCCCGGCGTCAAACCGACCAAGGACCAGATGGGGAATTACCTCGAAGGGTACGCATCGCACTTCAAGCTGCCGGTGCGCTCCGGCGTTCGAGTCACTCGGCTCTCGAGGCAGGGCGATCATTTCCTGGTGGAGGCCGGCGAGCAGCGATTCGAAGCAGAACAAGTCGTGATCGCGACAGGAAACTATTGTCGGCCGCGGATTCCGCGGTTCGCGCCTGAGCTCGACCTGGGGATCGTGCAGTTTCATTCGAGCCAGTACCGGAACCTCTCGCAGCTCGCTCCCGGCGGAGTGCTCATCGTTGGCGCCGGCAATTCGGGAGCGGAGATCGCAACGGAGACGGTGAAGAAGCATCCAACCTTGCTCGCGGGCAAAGAACCAGGGGTCGTGCCGTTCCGGGTTGACACTTTCGCCGGACGTTTCCTCTTCGTGCACCTGGTCCGGGCCCTCGGGCATAACATTCTCAGCGTGGACACGCCGATCGGGAGAAAAGTGAGGCCCAGGATGCTGCTGCAGGCGACACCGCTGGTCCGGGTCAAGCCGAAGGATCTGATTGCGGCTGGTGTCGAGCGGGTGCCCCGGGTCATCGGGGTCGAACGCGGCCTGCCGAAACTCGAAGATGGACGGGTGCTGCAAGTCGAGAACGTGATCTGGTCGACCGGCTTCCTGCCAGGGCTCGAGTGGGTGGATCTGCCGATCTTTGGAATGGATGGAGAGCCGCTGCACGACCGCGGCGTCGTGACGAGCGAGCCGGGTCTCTACTTCGTGGGACTCCGCTTCCAGTACGCCATGACGTCGGACCTGATCAACGGTGTGGGCCGGGACGCGAAACGGGTCGTTGAAGTGATTGCGGAGCGGAAGGGGACGATCCGGGCGGCGTGAGGAAGGGCGGGAGGACGGAAAGGCGGGAGGGCGGGCGGGGCCGAATTGTGAGATTGGACCAATGACTGTCGTGAGGGATGCTACAACGAAGAGAGAGCGTGCCGCTACTTCCCCGCCACCAGCCGTTCGAATCGCGGGTTGCCTTTGAGCGGCGCGAAGTCGGGATCGATCCGGAGCCACCCGCTCGAGAGGTAGTACGGGATCTTCAGCAACGGCTCCAACAGGTCCAGGGCCTGCTCGGGTTCGCCCACGAGGAGATAAATCCGCACCAGCTGGTGTTGGTTGTAGGCGCCGCTGTAGGCGTCGCTACTGATGGGCAGGAGCGAGAGTCCCCGCTTACCCTCAGCGATCGCCTCCGCCTTCCGGCCGAGGTAAGCCAGGGTCAGGCCGTGGAGCACATGCTGCTGCGCATCGTCCGGCGCGGCCCGAAGATTTTTCTCGAAGCCGAGCCGTGACGAGTCGGCGTAGGCCCGGGCTTCGGCCAGACGACCACGGAGGTGATAGGTCTGGGCGTGAACGATACCCCAGAGAGCGTGATCGTCATCGAAGGCACTCACCGGGAGTGCGAGAAGCTGCTGCTGCTGGGACTCCTCCAGTACCCAGAAGAGGTCCCAGTAGTTTGCGAAGTAGGCGAGCAGGGCTGCAGGGTCGATGGTCGCAAGTGCGCCACGCACGACAGCTCGAGCGCCGGCCAAGTCGCCCTGGGCAAGGGCCACCATGGCCCTGCCCTCGATGATGCTGATGTTGGAGGGAGCCAGCGCGCCGGCCCGGTCTAGCGCCGCCTGTGCTTCGGGGTAACGGCGCAGCCAGAGCAGGGTGTACCCGGTCCGCCGCGCGGTGTTGGCAGAGCGGGGGTCAAGGGCACCCGCCTTGGCAAGATGCTGGAACGCCGCATCCCAACGACCGAGGGATTGCTCAACCAGGGCCGCCGCCACGAGCAGATCGACGTTGTTGGGTGCCAGCTTGAGGCCGGCCTCGGCAGCCGCGAGCGCCTGCTGGTTATCCAGCACCGCAATCCGAGAAAACTCGCTCAAGGCAAGCTGTCCCTCGGGCCGATCAGGGCCAAGCGCCCGGGCCCGCTCCGCCGCATACCGGGCCTGGACAGCCAGCTCAGGCGAGGGTGTGCTGTTGGTATAAAGAGTCGAGCGTGCCCGGGCCAGTTGGGCCCAGGCCAGAACGAACCCCGAGTCGAGCGTTACCGCCTGTTCGTAAAACCCGATGGCCCGTCGCAGACTGGGCGGATCACTCACGGCCATGGCCCCGGAGACGGCCTCCCCTTTCAGGAAGGCATCGTAGGCCGCGAGGTTCGCGGTCGGTCGGGCCGCGAGCTCGTTACGGGTACTGTCGCCCAAGGCGACATCGAGAGCATTCGCCACCTTGGTGGCGATGTCGGCCTGCACCTGGAACACGTCGGTGAGCGAGGCATCGAATCCCTGCTGCCACCGGGTCGTCGGCGCTTCGTTGGGCTCGACCTGCAGCAGCTCGGGGCTCACCCGGACCCGACTGACACCACCCGATTTTTCCCAGCGCACCGTCGCCGTCAGCAAGTACTCGGCGCCCAGCTCCCGCCCGATCTCCTGCAGCGACTTGGTGCTGCGCCGGTACTCGTTAGAGCTGCCCCGCGCGATCACGGCGAGTGCCGGCACCTGGGAAAGTTTCCCGCGTACCTCGTCGGTGATCCCGTCGGCAAAGTAGGCGTCCGCCGAGTCGCCCAGGTTCTCGAACGGGAGCACCGCGATGCGCCTCGGCCCTGTCGTCTCGACGGTTCCCCCCCGACCGTGCCGCCAGGCGAAAAGGAGACCCAGGCCAATGAAGACGCCGAGCACGAGAGTGATTGCAGCGACCGGGATGGATCGCCGCCGCGGTGGTGGTGCCGGCGTCCGGGGGATCGATCCACTCGGCCTGGTGACCGTGGTCGAAGAAGAGAGTGCCTGGACCAGCTGATTCATCGCGCTGAACCGATCAGCTGCCACCGAGGCGAGCGCCTTCCGGACTGCCTCATCCACCGCGGGCGGGACGGAGCTGCGTGCTCCCCGCACGCTCGGCGCCGCCTCAGTGAGCCGCTTCGCGATCACCGCCTGCGCTGTGGGACCGGTGAAGGGCGGCTCACCCGCCAGCATCTCGTAGAGCACGGCACCGAGGGAGTAGATGTCGGTCCGGGCGTCGAGGTTCCGCTCGCCGGCCGCCTGCTCGGGACTCATGTAGGCCGGGGTCCCGATCGCGAGTCCCGTCTCCGTCAGCTGCTGATCCCCTCCCCCTATGGCTCGCGCGATCCCGAAGTCCGCGACCATCGTGTTGCCGTCGCGGGTAAGCAGCAGGTTTTCCGGCTTGATGTCGCGATGGATGACCCCATGGTCATGGGCGTACTGGAGTCCCTCGGCGGCCTCGCGGGCGATCCGGAGCGCGTCCTCCACCGGCAGCTGCCGCTCCCGGCGCAGGCGGTCCCGCAGCGACTCGCCCTCCACCAGAGGCATCGTAAACCAGAGTTGGCCGGCGGCGGCGCCGGAATCCAGCACGGTGAGGATGTGGGGATGCTGCAGACGGGCGGCGAGCCGGATCTCGCGCTGGAACCGCTCGGGGCCGAGCGCGCTGGCCAGCTCGGGGTGCAGGACTTTCAGGGCGACGGGACGGTCGTGCTTCAGGTCCTGGGCCACATAGACCGTGGCCATGCCCCCACGCCCAAGCTCTCGCTCGAGCGCATAAGAATGAGACAGAGCCTCGGCGAGAGACTCTTTGGAAGGGTGCATTGACATAAAGATACGTCGACCGTGGTGGCAGTGCGACTCTGGGCGGGCGGTGCCGGGATTCAGCTCACCGGAAGCGGCGGATGACTGCCCGGAGATGCCACCGAGCTGCCGAAGGCTGACTGCTGTCAGCCACCTGTCAGCCGCAAGCTCTATTCATCATCACGGCGGTCCCAAGTCCCTGACGGATTCCCGGGGATTCCTTCCTCAATAAGGAGAAGCGACATGTCTCAGAGCACCGTGATCACAATTATCCTGGCGCTGGGAGTGGCCAGCAATGCATCGAGCCAGGAGAAGAAGATTCAGCGGGCGGATCTCCCGGCAGCGGTGGAGCAGACGTTAAAGACCCAGAGTGCGGGGGCAACAGTCCAGGGCCTCTCGATGGAAACGGAGAAGGGTCACACTTACTACGAGGCGGAAATGACCGTTGCCGGTCACGGCAAGGATGTGGTGATTGATGAGAAGGGTGCCGTCGTCGAGGTGGAGGAGGAAGTCATGCTCGATAGCCTGCCAACCGCCGTACAGGAGGGACTCAAGGCCAAGGCCGGCAAAGGAAAGATCGGCAAGATTGAATCAGTGACCAAAGGCGACAAGCTGGTCGCGTATGAGGCCCATGTGGTCACCAACGGCAAGAAGTCCGAAGTGAAGGTCGGACCCGATGGGAAGCCGCTGGAAGGGGAGTACTAGCGGTTGCAGCAGATGGTTCGCTATCAGCCGATCGGAAGCGCGGTATGATTGCCATGATCAGCGACAACAGCAGCGAGAGGAGCACCGAGAGCAGGAGGGCTGGGTCACCATCCCCCAAGCCATCTCACCCGGCGGGCCTGCTGTTCGGACGTCACGTCAGTCACTTCGAGGAATCGGACCCGGGGCCGCGCATAGCCCAGTACCGGTGCGTGAATCCGCATCGGGACTCCCGCCCGCCGAATATCGACCGCAGCCGTGTCGCCGATCCGCAATGCGTCGAGCGCGGCATGCAGATTATCATAGCCGGCGATCGCAACGTCATTGAGCGCCACAAGCTCGTCACCGGTCCGAAGTCCCGCCATTCTCCAGGCAGTCGCCGGATTGTTCACGACAATGATCAGGGGAGCCCCGTCCGCGGCACTGTAGAGCCCGAGTCTGCGATCGGGAAGTGGGGCGCCGGCACTGTCGATCGCGGCCACGGTATCGACCACCATCTTGTACCCCAGCCGCGCCACGATCGGGGCGGCATCGATCAAGGCATTGCCGCGCACCTGGGTGGCGAACAGCTGCTGCAGTCGGCAGCCACAGACCGAGTCCGCCAGGGCCTCCAGAGTAGCCGACGTGTAGCCCCGGCCATTGGCGCTCTGCCGGTACAGAGCACGCATGATATCATCGAGCCCGCGGGCCTCGTGGGTCGAATCACGAACCAGCGCGTCAATCTCTCCACCAAGAAGCTCCCCCTGCGTGTAATAGCCCCCGGTAGCGTCGGGATTTGCGATGGGTGAGTCCTCGAAGGCAAGGCTGGCGCGTTCGGGAGGGATGCGGGCGGTCCACGACCCGTGATAGTACTGCAAGAGATCCGCGAGGTGATCGAGGCGTGACTCCGTCGTGTCCATGAGACCGGCGCGCCTCGGCAACGCGTCGGCATAGTACAGAGTGACCCCTTCGCCCCACCACAGCCCCGTCGTTCGGCGTGCCGCCTGATAGCTCAGCTCCAGGTAGTTGTCCGGGTGAATTGCGACGAGGTTCCAGGTATGAAAGAACTCGTGTGCCATCTGTTCGAGTGAGGCCCTGGGGTTACGCGCCAGCTCCGCGCTCTGCACCCCCAGGGTCACCGACGCGCGATGTTCCAACGCGTCATCGGCGCCGTCCTGAATGAGGAAGAAGAAGCTGGGTGATGGTGCGCGGCCGAACACATCCAGCGTACTGGCCGTGAGGCGACGCAACTCGTCCACGAACGCCGTGGTGTCGAACGGCGTCGCGTTGGGGAGCGGCCAGTACAGGACATGAAACGCCGTCCCGCGATCGCGGAACTGCCATTCGCGCAGATCCCCAAGGAGAATCGGCGCATCGAGCAATGCTGCGGCGTTGGGCGCCACGAATCGAGCCGGCGTGCCATGGGGCTCGAGGGCCGTCGCGATGTGCCACTCCGCCGGAACATCCAGACGAAGGGTGACCGGCGCGTTGGCGAAATCGGGGAGGTAGAGGAAAAAATCCGGACTGTTGATCAATCCGCCGGACGGTCGCAGGAAGGGGCGCCAGGCGCGCCGCACGGGATTCTTGTCCGGCTGGATGTGAATGCGATAGTACACGGTGCCATGCCCGCCGGGCAGCGACACGCGCCAGAGCGTGCTGTCTTCGCGGGCGACGCCGGCTTTGGAATCGTTGGCCGAACCCTCGACCCGTGCGGAGTCGAGATATCTCCAATACTTCGCGTCGTACTCGGGGTGCACCTTCATCGCGAGCCGCAGCGTGTTCGGCGCGTTGTCGAGCCGGATGGCGACCTCGACGACATCGAGATGATCCGGATCGATCCGCAGCGAATACGCGATCGTCGGCTGAGGCGAGAAGGCCAGCCCGGCCATGAGCAGCCCGGCGTTGAGGGCCAGCCAAGATCGAGTAGGGTTCATGCGGAATCCCTGAAGGAGCTGTGGGCACGCCCGGTGAAACCCGGCGCCACATCATGAGATGCCACCGAGCTGCCGAAGGTTTGA